>Ga0247842_10004137_pt1 | contig 18564 bp, 16 predicted proteins | sample LaCruzMarch2015__3_FD_192411 | JGI IMG/M metagenome (GOLD analysis project Ga0247842, IMG submission 192411) | Freshwater microbial communities from meromictic Lake La Cruz, Castile-La Mancha, Spain - LaCruzMarch2015_19m | ecosystem: Environmental > Aquatic > Freshwater > Lake | place: Spain...
ATTGCGTGGCCTGCGGCGCCGATATGTTCGACTGCGTGATACCGACCCGCTCAGCCCGACACGGATTATTATTTACAAGTGCGGAAAAGATTGTTATAAAGCACGCCCGTTATCGGGATGACCACTCGCCTTTAGATGCCCTATGCGATTGTTATACTTGCAGAAACTATTCGCGGGCCTATCTAAGGCACCTGTTCGTAAGTGGTGAAATCCTGGGGATGATCCTCAACACGATCCATAATTTGCACCACTACATGCATCTTATGGAGGGGATACGGGAGGCTATAAACAATGATTGTTTTAAACAATTTCAGCTGAGTAATTAAGGAGGAAAAGGAATTGATCGATACAGCGTATGCGATGGGAGGGATGGGCGGCGGTATGCCGGGGGCCGGAGGAGACTGGAGTTTCATGTTGGTGATGGCGATTCTGTTCGCCATCTTCTACTTTCTCCTCATTCGTCCACAACAGCAGAAACAGAAGGAAATGAAGGCAATGCTCGACAACCTGGCCCATGGCGATACCGTAGTGACCTCCGGAGGGATTCACGGAAAGGTCGTCGCGTTGACAGACACCATTGTTACCCTTGAGGTTGCCGATAAAATCAGGATCAAGATTTCGAGAAGCTTCATCGGCGCCGTGCTCCAGAAGGCGGGCAAAGAATAAGAAATGAAAACTTGCAAACTATCAAATAAAGATGATCAACGATAAGCGAGGTAAGGCATGATTAAAAGCATCACCATCCGGGCGGCCATAACGGTTGTGGTCTGTCTCGCCGCCCTTTTTTATCTCATTCCATCCCTGACAGATAACCTGCCGGAATTTTGGAAGAAGAATCTGCCGTCAGACAAGATTCCCTTAGGTCTCGACCTTCAAGGGGGGATCCACCTGGTTCTGGAGGTAGACACCAACAAAGCGGTGGAAGCCATCCTGTCTAGGTCTGCGGAAAGCCTGAAAGAAACCCTTATGGAAAAAAAGGTCCGCTTCCGGTATGTCGAAAGAACGGGGAAAAACCTGTCCGCAGCCTATGAGTTTCCCGACAGTCAATCTAAGGCCGCATTTGAGAAGATACTGAAAGATTCCTACCCTGATCTGGAAGCAGCCTCCTCCGAAATCCGTGATGGGCGGGATACTGTTACCGTCCGCATCAAGGAAAAGCGGGTTGGGGAACTCAAGAAACACGCCATCGAGCAAAGTCTCGAAACTATCCGCAACCGTGTCGACCAATTCGGCGTTACGGAGCCGGAAATCATCCCGGAAGGGAAGGATCGCATCGTTATCCAACTGCCCGGCATCAAAGACACGGTCCGGGCGAAAAACCTCATCGGCAAGACAGCCCTTCTGGAGTTCAAAATCGTCGACGAAGAACACTCCCTTGAAGAAGCAGTGCGGGGAAACGTCCCCGAGGGAAGTCAGTTGGCCTATGAATACCGGATCGATCGGGAATCGGGGCGTCGCACCAACAGCCCGATCCTGCTGAAGGCCAAGACCGTCATGACCGGCGGCGCCCTTGAGAGTGCCAAGGTTGCTATCGGCGACCGATTTGGCGAACCCTACGTTTCCCTGAAGTTCAATGCCCAAGGAGCCCAGGATTTCGACCGGATTACGGGAGAGAACGTCAAAAAGCGCATGGCTATCGTTCTGGACGGCGCCGTCTATTCCGCCCCGGTGATTCAGGAAAGGATTTCCGGCGGCAACGCTCAGATCTCCGGATCCTTCAGTATGGACGAGGCCAAAGACCTGTCCATCGTTCTTAGGGCGGGAGCACTTCCGGCCCCGGTAACCATCCTGGAGGAAAGGACGGTCGGACCTTCCTTGGGACAGGATTCCATCGACAAGGGCGCCTGGGCAGCGGCCATCGGCTTATTCGCCGTCGCCCTGTTCATGATCGTCTATTATAAACTCTCCGGGGTGGTAGCCAATATCGCTCTGATTTTGAACATGGTTCTTCTCCTCGGGTTTCTCGCAGCATTTCGGGCCACCCTGACCCTGCCCGGTATCGCCGGTATTGTCCTGATCATTGGTATGTCGGTGGACGCCAACGTGCTTATTTTTGAAAGGATCCGGGAAGAACTCCGAGCGGGGAAAACGCCCCGGGCGGCAGTGGAAACGGGATACGGCAAGGCGTTTCTCACCATTCTGGACACGAATGTCAATGCCCTGATTGCCTGCCTTTTCCTCTTCGGATTCGGAACGGGGCCGGTCAAGGGCTTTGCCATGACCCTGAGCGTCGGTATTGTCGCCAGTCTCTTCACGGCGGTCTTCGTTACCCGGATCATCTTCGACTATTTTATCTGGAATCGCAAGATTTCCACGATTAGCGTGTAATAAGGAGCAGACATGGAACTCGTCAAACCAGGCATCAATATCAATTTTGTCGGCACAATGAAGTGGTGCGTCATCTTTTCACTTGTGCTGACAACGCTATGCGTCGTATCCTTTCTGTGGAAGGGATTTACTTACGGGATCGATTTTGCGGGGGGCACCCTCGTGCAGATAAAATTCAAGCAGGAGGCTTCTGCCGACGGCATCCGCAAGGTCATGACGGGGATCGGCATCACGGACGCCATCATTCAGCCCTTTGGCGTAAATGAGGTCGTGGTCCGGACCGCCGAATCAACTTCGGACGTGAAAGGACTGGCCGGCCGCATCGAAGAGGCCCTCAACGCCACTTATGGAAAAGGAAATCTGGAGGTCCAGCGGGTGGAGGTTGTCGGCCCCAAGGTGGGGAAGGATCTGACGAAAAAAGCCATCTTGGCGGTGGTGTTCTCCTGGATCGGCATGCTCATCTATATCGCTATCCGTTTCGAATTGCGCTTCGCCGTTGGCGGCATCGTCGGGGTTATTCACGACGTCATCGTAGTCCTGGGCGTCTTTTCCTTTTTTGGGAAAGAGTTCACCCTCACCATCGTCGCGGCCCTGCTGACTATCATCGGATACTCTATCCACGATACGATTGTCGTTTTCGACCGTGTCCGGGAAAATATCCCTAAAAATACGAAAAAGGACCTGCCTACGGTCATGAACGAAAGTGTCAATCAGACCCTGAGCCGGACCATTCTGACCTCATTCACCGTAGTTCTGGTCGTGGCGGTTCTATATGTATTCGGAGGAGCTGTAATCAACGATTTTGCCTTCGCCCTCCTCGTTGGGGTAATCTTCGGAACCTATTCCTCCGTTTTCATAGCCAGCCCCGTGGTCCTGGCCTGGGAAAAACGCTGGCCGTCGCGCCCGAGAAGGAAATAACAAATTGTCGCCCGTAGAAATCATCGGCGTGAGCCTGTTCATCATTGTCCTCTTCTTAGGGCTTTTTTCGATTATCTTCGGACTGCCGGGAACAATTATCATTGCCGCCGATGTCATCATCTATGCCCTGATAACCGGCTTCCACCCGATTGGATGGAAAGTGATCCTGGTCATGATAGTTCTTGCGATTCTTGCAGAAACGCTGGAATTCTTTATCGGCATGTCTGTGGCCCTGCAGTTTGGCCTGTCCGTGAAAGGGTTCTGGGCGTCCATTGCCGGAAGCATGATCGGGGCGGTGCTGCTGACCCCATTCTTTCTTGGCTTCGGGGCTATTGCCGGGGCCTTTTTAGGAGGATTCGCCGGGGTGTTCACTGTTGAGATGATCAGACAGCAGCGTTTGAAGCCCGCTTTTCGGGCCGGCTATGGAATGATTTTGGGGAGGATCGCCGGTGTTTGCGTAAAAGGCTCTCTCGCCTTTACGATGGTTGTTATTTCCCTCACCACCATTTACTCGTAACGGCTTCGCCGCCTTAATGATCGATTTGCATACTTTTTACTGCGAATCAATAAAATACATGAAAGCGCATAAAGGAATGAAACGGCATTATGACTAAAACCAAATCGAAAATTCAGGAATACGCAGAAGCGATAATCATTGCCATTCTCATTGCCTTTTTTATCCGCACCTTTGTGGTACAGGCCTTCAAGATCCCTTCCGGTTCCATGAAACCGACGTTGCTTATCGGCGATCACATCCTGGTAAGCAAATTCAGCTACGGAATCAAGATGCCCTACTTCCGGAATACCATGATCCCGATCAGCGACCCCAAAAGAGGTGATATTGTTGTTTTTATTTATCCCGAAGACAGGTCCAAGGATTTTATCAAGAGGGTTATCGGGGTAAGCGGGGACACCATCGAGATCAAAAGCAAAAAGATATTCCTCAACGGCATGCCCTATGAGGATAAGCATGGCGTCTATGTAGATGACTTCATCATCCCCGGGGCCATCCAGCCCCGGGACAATTATGGTCCCATTACCGTCCCCAAGGGCGCCATCTTTACCATGGGAGACAACCGCGACCAGAGTTACGACAGTCGCTTCTGGGGCTTTGTCGATCTCAAGGATGTTATGGGCAAGGCCTTTGTCATCTACTGGTCATGGAACAAGGAGGACAATTCCGTCCGATGGGCGCGCCTCGGCAGCCTCCTTCACTAAGCAGGAGACCTTTGAAAAATGGCTTCACTGCGGCTCAAAAATCTTTTTCGCTTCCGATCAGTCTGCACATACTTGTGATTAATTACGAGACGTTAAGTCCAATCTCGGAACGGCGAAAAACATTTGATTCGCCGCTTACGAACCATTTTTCTGCGGTTATGCAAAGCTGTCAGCAGGCCGTTGAAAAACACCCCTCACGAAAAAGAAATCGCCCTTCATGAAAATACAGCGCTGACCACCATCGCCACCGACAGCAGAATCAAAACGCCCACCGTAAGCCAGGTGACACCATTCATGAATTTACCGTTCACATAGTCGCCCATGATCCGGCGATCGTTAATCAACAGGAGCATAAAAATCAGAATGAAGGGCAAAAGCATCCCGTTAATTACCTGGGAGTAAAACATGATGGCAACCAGGGGCATATTCGGAAAAAGAATAATCGCAGCGCCGAGAAAGATCATCAGGGAATACAGCCAATAAAACTGGGGAGCCTCAGTGAACTTGTGATTCACGCTGGATTCCCACCCAAAGGCCTCACAGATCGTATAGGCCGTCGATAGAGGCAGGATCGAAGCGGCAAAGAGGGAAGCGTTCAACAGGCCGAAGGCGAAAAGCCAGGTACAGTATGCACCGGCAAGGGGCGCCAGGGCCTGGGCCGCGTCTTTGGCTGTCTCAATCTTGATGCCATTTTGAAACAGCGTCACGGCGCAGAGCATGATAATAAAGAAAGCCACGATGTTGACCGTAAAAGAACCGACAATAATATCGACCCTTGTATAGGCGTAGTCTTCAGCCTTGAGTCCCTTATCTACCACGGAGGACTGAAGATAAAACTGCATCCACGGGGCAATGGTGGTTCCAATAATACCAACGGCCATGGTAAGAAAAGCGGGATCGGAACGCATTGTCGGCGTAATCAGCGCCTTGCCGATCTGTCCCCAGTCCGGCTTCCCCATAAAACCTGAAATAATATAAGAGACATAGAAAAGACAGGCCACCAGAAATACCTTCTCAACGGATTTATAATTGCCTTTGACGACCAGCCACCAGACGAAAAAAGCCCCGAAAGGAACCGAGATATATTTGCTGACGCCGAAGATCTCCAGGCTGGCGGCAATTCCGGCAAACTCGGAAATAGTGTTGCCGAGATTGGCTAAAAAGAGGACGATCATGAGATAGACGGTAATCTTGGCCCCGAAACGTTCCCGAATGAGGTCGGATAAGCCTTTCCCGGAAACGACGCCCATCCGGGCGCACATCTCCTGAATAATGATCAGGGCAATGGTGATCGGAATGAGTATCCAGAGGAGGGAAAGGCCAAATTGAGAACCGGCCAAAGAATAGGTGGTAATGCCGCCGGCGTCATTGTCCACATTGGAGGTAATGATCCCCGGACCGATGAGAGCAAAAAGCAACCCCAGAGATCGCCAGAATCCCCGCTGGGAAAAGCGCTGAAACATATTCTTCGAGGATTCATCCTTATTTTCCGGCATTGATGACCTTCGCCTTCGTCCATGATTATTTCTTACCCAAGTGGGGGGCCACGACTTCGAGAAGATTCTTGAAGAGGATCACCCCCTTGATTCTGTCCCCACCATCCACAACGGGAATCGCCATGAGACCATATTTTGTAAAAAGGTCCGCGATCTCGTCTTTATCCTCATCAAGATGGACGGAAACGACCCGGTCATCCATGAGGTCGGACAGCAGGGCATCTCCCGTCGCCACAAGGAGCTCCCGTAAACTGACCATTCCCAGGAGACGCTCCTCCTCGTCAACGACATAAATATAATAGATAAAATCCATATCCTCGGCTTCATGCCGGATGATTGAGATGACTTTGTCAACCGTCGCTGCGGGCAAAAAATGAAGAAAAGCGGAAGTCATAAGCCCCCCCGCCTCTTCTTCCGGGTGGGTGAGAAGCTCCTTGACGTCTTCCGCCATATCCTGCTCCATTTCCTTCAATATCCCTTCCGCCTTCTCTTTCGACAAATCGCCCAAAAGATCCGCCGCTTCACTCAGAGACATTTCTTCTATAATATCTGATGCATCGGCAGCATTCATATCTTCGATCAGACTGACCTGAATCTTCGGATCCGTTTCCTCAAGGGTCTCTGCCGCTGTTTCCACATCGAGGGATTGGAAAACAGCGCTTCGCTGACGCATGTCAAGGTCTTCAATAATGTCGGCCAGATCTGCCGGATGGATGCGGGAGAGCCGGTCTTGGGCAATCTTCAGGCGCAGGAGATCAGGCGAGGAAATGGGTTGGACAAACTTCCACGAGATGAACTGGTTGGGCAGGTCGTAATCGAACAGCCCGTGGAGAAAAGTATCAACCGCCTTCTCCAATCCGGAGCGACGCATGAGTCCCCGGAAACCTACATCCACATGAACAAGGTGGAGGCTCTGACGGGCCGTGAGAAACTGTAGATCGTTTACCCGCAGCACCTTGGCGCCGTGGGTATCCACAATCTGCTTGTCCAGCAGGGCATCCTTCAGCAGCAGCTCGTTATCCCGCAGGGATGGCGCCCTGAAATCATCGGAACAGACGCTATGCACCTTGAATGGACGCTGCCCTTGCCCTTCCTCGATGCCGGGGAAACGATAAAACATCTCCGTCTTCTGCCCCTCCGTGGGGGAGAGCAGGGCGTCGGTAACGATGGGATAAGGTTCGGCCAGGGTCACTACCAGATCCATAATCTTACCCATTGACCGGCCTTCCGGCCCGATGATTGGTTGTCCCAGGATTTCGCTTAAAAACAAAAAAACCTGAGGTTCAGCATTTATTGCCACGATTTGCACCTCCAGGCGGCGCTGTATATAGCACAGTCCCAAGCTCAGCGGAAAGGCATTTTTTGCGGCAATATCGATTTGATATTATTTACTCCATTCCCCCTTATTGCGATCCAAGTGACTGTCCCAATTCATCTATTGAGACCTTTGAAAAATGGCTTCGTCGCAGCTCAAAAATCTTTTTCGCTGACCGTCAGTAGGCATATACTTGTGATTAATTACGAGACCTTAAACCCAACCTCGGAACGGCGAAAAACATTTGATTCGCTGCTTGCGAACCATTTTCCCGCGGTTAGGCAAAGCTCTCCTATTATTGCCGGGGTGGAAGATAACCGTCGTTTGTCAGCGGCATCCCCGGGGCAGGCGCCGTCGATGGGGGTGCAAGGTGTGTTCCCCCGTGGTTCGGGCAGAACATGGTCGGCTGGGTCCCCGCGACATAGAATTCCTCCTGTTTTTTCGGACAGTCCGGAGTGGCCAGATAGCCTGTTGCCGGGTCAATCTGGACGGATACGACCGAATCGGGTTTCATAAAGTCGACGGCCGATTTGTCGGCTAGGGCCGCGCGCATGAACCGTCCCCAGATGGGCGCGCAGATCGCCCCACCGGTGAAGCCTTTCCCCATGGGTGCGGGTTTGTCGTAACCGGCCCAGACGCCGGTGATCAGTTGAGGCGTATAGCCGATGAACCAGGCATCCCGGTAATCATCGGTTGTTCCCGTCTTCCCGGCAGCCGGGTGTTCCCGGCTGAAGCTGTGCAGGGATTTGGCGGTTCCGTAAACGAGGACATCCTTGAGCATGGAGGTCGTGATGTAGGCAATGGCCGGGGAAAGAACCGGGGCGGCCGTGGGGGGAATCTCCGTCCAGTTATTTCGGCGCCGCTCATAGATACGGATGATGGTCCTGGGTTCGGGCCGCATACCGCCGGTGGCCAGGGGGGCGTACGCCAGCATCAGTTCGCTAAGAGTGACCTCATCGGTTCCCAGGGCCAGAGAGAGGTCGTTCGGCGAACGGAGGGGGAGCCCCAAAGTTCCGGCAAAGGCGACGAAGTCCTGGACCCCGACGGCCTCCAGCAATTTGATTGTGATGATGTTATCCGAGTGAGCCAGGGCCTGCCTGAGGGACAAATTGCCGTAATGCTCATTCCCGTAGTTCCGGGGCTTCCAGGTTTCGTGCCCGTTTCGGGGGTAGGCAACGGGGTCGTCATTCCAGACGCTGCCGGCGGTAATCCCTTTTTCCAGGGCGGCGGCATAAATCAGGGGCTTAATGGCCGAGCCTGGCTGTCGCTTGGCAAAAAAGGCGCGGTTATAGGGACCCCGCTTGAAATCGGTCCCCCCTGCCACCGCCAGGATATCGCCGGTATGAGGGTCCAGGGATAACAGTGCGCCCTGGAGCTGGGGAGAAAGCCGTCCGACGCCCTCGCGCAGGAACCGCTCGGCAAGCCGCTGCATGGTCAGATCCATGGCCGCAATAACTTCCAGTCCCCCCTGTTCGATGATTTCCCCTCCATACCGTTCGATCAACTTGTTGCGGATATGGGCCAGGTAATACGGGGCTTCCCCAGGTTGCACCACGGCTACGGGCTGGACCCGCAGCTGTTTTTCCTGGACCGGGGTGATCATCTTGAGTTCCGCCATGCGCTTGAGGATGAGGTTTTTTCGCCCGCGGGTGATCGCGGTTTCCCCCAAGGGGTTGTAACGGGCCGGGGCTTTGGGAACCCCCGCCAGGAGGGCGCACTCCGGCTCGGTTAATTCCTGGGGATACTTGTCAAAATAAAGGCGGGCGGCCTGGACGATGCCCCAGGCCCCGTTCCCGAAGTAGACTTCGTTGAAATACATCTCCAGAATCTGCTTCTTGTTGTATTTGCGTTCATATTCGAGGGCAAGAAAGCCTTCCTTGACCTTCCGTTCGATGGTTTTTTTGTTGGTAAAATATTTGTTCTTGATCAACTGCTGGGTAATCGTCGAGCCCCCCTCGGCCATTCTCCCCTTTATCACATCCTTCACCAGGGCGCGGGTTATGCCGCGCAGGTCGATCCCCCCGTGTTCATAAAAACGGGCGTCTTCGATGGCCACCAGGGCCTTTTGCAGGAAGACGGGAATCTGGTCGATGGAGGCCCAATATCTTCTCTCGGGCAGGATCCGGCCCACGAAACGCGACTGGTTGTCGAAGACCTTGATGGAAAGGTAGCCGGCTGGAAAGAGAGGATACGTGGCTATTGTTCCCTGGGCCTGAACCGATGCGCCGGGGCATAAAAAAAGGAGGAGTCCCAAGCTGGCAATGACCCGCTTTACAACGCCCATCGATTACTTATCCTTCCTTAATCCGATCGGGATTGAAATTTTGACAAACACTTATACATCGCCGACTCACAACACGGCATCTTCAACTTGCATCGGAATAAGCCTAAGTTTGCATGGTCTGTCACCTAACACGGGGAAGATGAAAATGTCAAAAAAAGACCAAGTACAGACATGAGCCTGGGCTGAACCAGATTGGTAAAACCGGACAAGTCATTTGCTACAAAAGCGGACAAGTCTATTTGCTCTTGACATCTCTCGTAATCTATCCTTGACATTTATGAATAAAAACATATTATATTGCCATGTTATTTAAGGAGGACAGCTAATGGCCATCAAATACGTAAAAGGCAAACTCTACAAGCTGCAGATAACCGCGTTGCAGGGAGACCCGGTTCAAGCACGGAAGTATATGGATCCAATCGCTCTCAATGAGCTTACGGCATCCATCCAGAAACTCGGCGTCCTGACGCCTATTCAGTTTCGTCAAGACGATCAGGAAGCGCTGTTCATCGTCTCCGGCCACCGCCGCGTCAAGGCCGCAGGACATGCAGGACTGACAGAAATAAACGGCACGTTCACCGACGGCGACACGCGCCTCCAGGGTTTCGTAGAGAATCTTCAGCGAGAGAGTCTGACGCCCATTGACGAGGCGGAAGAGATGGACGCCCTGATGAAGGAATACGCCTTCAATCAGTACCAGTTAGCCGCCGCCTTGGGCAAGGGTCAATCGTCGGTTTCCGAGACCTTGAGTCTGAATCGCTTGCCTGAAGACATTCGAAGCGCCAGCCGGACGAACCCGAACATTCCCAAAACCATGCTGCTCGACATTGCCAAATTGAAAAATGAATCGAGCATGCGCCGGAAATTCCAAAAGGAAATGGAAAAGGCCGCTCAGGCGGGAAAACCAGCGGTCCAGGTTCAGAAGCAGAAGCCGGCTCTTTCTACGCAGCGCGCCCTGATCACGGAAATGGACGGCCTGACCGGTAAATTGGGTGGATTACCATGGCGAGAGTGGTCGGAAGACGACCGGAACGATGTTGCCAACGCAGCTGCGGGCATCCGCCGGGCCGCGAATGAGTTACTGGCGGACATGAACTGGTCTTCTGGTGAAGAAGAGGGAGGGGAACCAGATCTTCCCCCGAGCAGCAACTTGGCCTGAAGATCCGGTTATGTGTTACCTCGCCAACGATAGGACGGCTCGATCGTTCAGATTCACAATCTCTGCTAACAACTTGATTTTGTTTCACTATTTTGCAATAAACCCCGAACGCCTAGTGCTACATAGGTTTCCGTATTTACTTATTTATTTCGGATACTTAGAGTTGATCGGACTCCGATCAAGAGTTTAAGGAAGGGGATAATTGGTTGATGTCTATATATCAAAAAATATTGATTATGTGTTTTGCACTTGCTCTTTCTTCCTGTGCAACAACGCCTGTTCTTAATGTGAAGGGTGATATATCTAGGGAAATTAAGCAAAAAGCTCCCGCAGTGGGTAAAGTAGATATTTCTCCGGATGGACGTTATGTTTTATCGGCTGGCATGGATTCTTTTATCCTTTGGGACATTCTACAAGGGAAAAAAATGCAAACTTTCTCCCATGAAGGTTTTATGACTTGGCCAATTGCGATCGCTTTTTCACCCGATGGAAAATATTTTGCTTCCGGCGGCAAAGGGTCAAAACTTTGGGATTTCGTCACAAGGCAAGAAATAAGGACATTTGATGAAGGGATAGGCGCCTCTATAAGTTTTTCTCCGGACGGGAAATATTTTATCCGTGGTGGCCCTCCTTCTAACTTGGCAAGTCCATTTGGCACTAAAATTCCGACCATGAAGATCTTTGATGTCGCAACAGGAAGGGAAATTAGAGATTTTAAGTTACAAGACTTTGCTCAGTCTGTTGTATATTCCCCGGATGGCAAACATGTTTTAACTGGCGAAAGTGAAGGTCAAATGGGCTTATGGGACACATTGTCAGGGAAGTCTGTGAGAAGGGCTGTAGTAATCGAAAAGAAATTTTTAAATCCCCCTCGTAATGTATGGTCTGTCTCTTTTTCTTCAGATGGTGAATATGCCTTGTCCGGCGGACAAGATAATAGCGTGATATTGTGGAATGCAAGAAATTTCACACAGATAAAAAAATTCATCGGGCACACGGGAATGAATGGCATTAGCTCCGTAGTTTTTTCGCCGGATGGTAAATATGCTTTGTCTGCTGGCAGTGATAGTAAGTTGAAAATCTGGGATTTGGCATCAGGGACTGAACGGAGAGTTCTTGTTGGACATACAGGACTGGGTGCTTCTGCAAAATTTTCGCCCAATGGTAAATATGTAATATCAGCAGGGGACGCTTCTACCAGAATATGGGATGTTTCCACAGGAGAAGAAGTTGCTTCCATGATTGCTTTTGAAAATGGCGAATGGCTTTTTATAACACCGGAAGGTTACTACAATGCCTCTGAACATGGCGCACAGTATTGGGATGCTAGAATAGGTGATAAATCTTACAGCGTTGATCAGTTTTACGACGTCTTCTACCGCCCGGACATTGTGGCGGCAAAAATGAGCGGGCAGGATATTAGCGGGCTTATTTCGATAACTATGAAAAATGCAATTAAATCCCCGCCTCCTCTGGTCGAATTTACCACACAACCAACTGCCACCGATCAGGAAAAAATGAAAGTCTGTTATCGCATAAAAAGCAGCGGCGGCGGCATCGGCGAAGTGCGACTGTTCCACAATGGCAAACTGATCCAGTCGGACGGGTATTATAAAGATATCGCCAAATCAACCACTGACAAGACACAACTGGCAGCACTCAGCAGCAAGGCCATCTATGAAGACATGCGAAGCATCGTAGTCAAAGGCCATGTTGACACGGTTCCCATATCCGTCAAACTTAAGGGAGATGTATTTGAGGACTGCCAGAATGTGGAAGCAATTCCCGGAGAGAACGAGGTCAGTGTTACTGCCTTTAACCGCAGCAATACGGTCCAGAGCTATATGAAGACAGTCAGTTTCAACTCAAAGATCAAGCAGGAAGAACCCAATCTTTATATACTGGCCATTGGTATCGACCAATATAAGGATGCTAGTGTCAAGCTTAAGTATGCGGTGAAGGATGCCAGGGATATAGAGGAGAAAATAAAGGTCCAGGCCGAAACGTTATACAACCCCAGGAACATCCACTATGAGCTTCTGACAGACGGGGAAGCAAACAAGAAAAATATTATTAACAAGATTAATGAACTTGCCAATACAATCAAGCCCCAAGACAGCTTTATACTTTTCGTGGCTGGTCACGGAGTGCTGTTACAGAACCAGTATTACATGCTTACCCACGATTTCAACGGGAGGGTGAGTGATACAAACATGATCAGCTCCAATGAAATTGTCGAGATGTCCAAAAAGATAAAATCTCTAAGCCAGTTGCTCATCTTTGACACCTGCCATGCAGGCGGAGTAGATACAATCGTCAGCGGCCTGTATGATGCCCGAATATCAGTGCTGGCCAAAAAGATGGGGCTTCATATCTACGCCTCGGCGAGTGATAAACAATCAGCGATGGATGGGTATAAAGGTAATGGTCTCTTCACATATACTTTACTAGATGGGCTGAACAATAATAAAAAAGCCGACAAAAATAAAGACGGGAAAGTAACTGTTGTTGGCCTTGGTGAATATTCCAAGAAGATGACATCGAACCTGTCTAAAGAAATCGGCTATCCCCAGAATCCTCTGATCATCAATTTTGGGAAAGACAGCCCGCTATATAAATTGCGGTGAAGATTTCAAATGGCTTGTCTGCCTTGATCCCACCGTCGGCGCGGAAATCAGGAAAACAAGACCCTGTGTAATCCTGAATGACGATGCCATAGGTATACTGCCGATCAAGGTCATCGCACCTATAACAGATCGATCATAAGGACAAGTACGATTATGTTCCTTGGATGATCCGAATAGATCCCCAGGAACATAATTTAGAAAAGACATTTCCTCCGCTGTTTACATCCATCATCATTTATCCCGCAGGGGGGCATCAGATGAACGACCAAGGCAAAACACATACAGAACTGCTCGAAGAGATATCCGCCTTAAAAGAAAGAATCCGAACACTGGAGCAATCGGAATCAGACCACCGGCGAGTAAGGAACCCGCAGTGGATTAACGAATCCCAGTTCCGTCGCATATTTGATCAAGCCCCCATAGGCGCGGCAATGGTTTCCCTTGACTACCGCTTTCTGGCAGTCAACAAGGAACTGTGCCGGATCACTGGCTATTTGGAGAAGGAACTGACCTCCTGGAACTTTTACGACATTACTTATCCCGACGACTTCGACAACTATGTGGTCCATGCACAGCAGTTGAAGGCCGACGAGATTGACCACTACGAAAGCGAAATGCGCTATGTACGTCCAGACGGTTCCGTCGTCTGGATTCTCCTTAACATCCGATTGATCCGGGAAGAGGACGGGCGCGCGATCCATTTCCTGCCCATGATGATCGACATCACGGAGCGCAAGCAGGCGGAGAAGGTGCTGAAGAAGAGCGAGGAAAGATACCGGAGTCTGGTGGAAAGCATCAGCGATGTCATCTATGAGTTTGACAGTCAGGGTATTGTTACTTATGTGAGTCCGGTCATCAGGGATATAATGGGATACGACCCGTCAGATATCATCGGAAGAAACATCTTGGAATTTGTGCATAAAGTCGATTTGAGTCATATAGCGGAAAGGTATTCTGAACTCCGCAAAGGCATAGAATTCCCATCTGAATATAGATTCATCAGCAAATCCGGCGATATCAGATGGGTGCGGACGAAAACCAGACCGATCATGGAAGGTGACATGTTTTCTGGCGCCCGCGGAACGCTCATAGATATCACTGACCGCAAACAAGTAGAAGAGTCGTTGCGGGAGAGCGAGGAGCGCTTGGAGTTTGTGTTGAAGGGTAGTCAACTGGGATTCTGGGATTGGAACCTTGAGACGAATGAAGTTAAAAGAAACGATCGTTGGGCTGAAATGCTCGGCTACAAACTTCATGATATTGAATTCACAGTAAAACAGTGGGTTGACTTTATCCATCCGGATGACCAGGCAGCGGCTACCCGATCAATACAGGAACATATTGAAGGCCGGACGGCGATGCACAAGCTCGAATACCGGATGCGCACCAAGGATGGACAATACAGGTGGATACTTGATCAGGCAAAAGTGGTAAAATACGATTTAGAAGGGCGCCCCATCAGGATGAGTGGCACTCATACCGATATCACCGAGAGCAAGCAAGCGGAAGAATCAAGGGCCCCTTTTAACCCTGGATGAGGATTTGAGATAATTTCGGCGAACCCTAACTTTCAGATTCCACCGGGGGCTTGGTCTGTTTTTGCAAAACTAAAGGCGGTGTCTAACTAACCACCGCCCTTAACTTTGAGAGAGGCAGGGTTTTCAAATCGTCCGGCATGTTGCCTCTCTCGACTACTTCTGCCACCAAGGCAGAGCCTATGTATGCTCAGTGCTATCAGCCTCTTTTGTATTGATAAGGCGTAGCCATCGGGTCAACCCAACCCCTGAATGCTTTCTTTTCCTTCTTCATGATCCCTGCCTCCTCTCTCTTAAGTTAAGAATCGTTATCGTGATGGATATTAACACACAACGTTGTCCACTAAGGTTGACTCGTAGCATTCGATTTCCTGTTTCCCCAGTACTTTCTCGCTCTTGTCTTGCAGTTTCTTTTCTCCGGGCTTTGCTGTCTTTGTCATTGTCTTTTTCTCCTCTCTCTAAAGTTAAGAATCGTTACCTTTGTTATCTACCTGGTTTCAAACGGGGTGCACATGGGGTCCAACCAGGTCTTGCCAGCCTTCTTTGCGAATCTCTCTTCCTTTTTGGCTCCTGTCTTCTTCATGGTCGTTTCTCCTCTCTCTTTTGATACGGTTTATAATCCTTTAAGACCGGTCATACGTAGACGGCTGGTCCTGTTTCTCTCTATTGTTTTCCCCAGGATATCTCTCTGAGGATTGAATTCGATTCTTTCGTTGCTGATGGTTGTCATGGCCTTTATGTCTCCTCTCTCTTTCTTTCGGCCCTAAGATAATCCCGAAGGCAATTTTTAACAATCAGGGGAAGGATGAATATGGGATGAGAAATGGGCGTTTATATGGATCAGGATATTTGATGTTGGAGATCAGGGTTTGTCTGATGGGATGAGGGCATAACGGCAGAGATTCGATTACCTGTAGACAGGACGGCGCGCGCTGCAACCGGGATCATGGAAGTAGGCGTTGGAAGAATTTATCCAGGGCTATCATGAATTTCATTTCCCATCGTTTCGTTAAAGCTATTTTAAAGCTCCATTAAAAAATCAGCCATCACCCGGACTGAAACTCATCGCCCTGCCCTACTCTGTTTTCATTTATGTCTATCCATAACATACACTTATGATACGTCCAAGTTCACTTCATACAACTTGGCACGCTTTACGCATTGTATAAAGTCAAACGAAACAAATAAAAAAATAGACATAGGAGGACACAGATCATGAAAAAGACATTAGGAACGATGGTAGCGGCAATGGTGGTGGTTCTTTTGACGGGAACTTTCGCGATGGCAGAATACGCAGCAGCCGGTGTGGCTAATTTCCCCTACTTCCAGCTTGGTTGCCTCATTATCGGCGGGATGACCATAATCTCCCTGAAGCACAAATACGAGAAGATGTACACGGGAGAAGTCGCCGGAGTTTTCGCCCTCTACACGGTGCTGATTGCTCTCTTCACCAATCCGGTCATTGAAGGCATCAAGAACCTGGTTGGCTAAAAAATGACAATTATTGAAGCCTGAAATACAAAGACACGTCTTTTGAAAGTCTGTGTCCCTTTAAAAAGCCCTCTGATGAAACCGGTTCGTCAGAGGGCTTTTGTTTGATTTCTATTGGACGCTTTCTTCGAATTGGACGTCGATAATCCTACCTTTATCATTGTGTTGGAACTGTTCAAATGACGATCATTAGAATACGATTGCCTTATGCTTGTAATTTTGATAGACGGAACATCCATTGCTGAACCGGAGGGTCTTCTGTGTACGCTATGGTTTTCAGAATCATTCTGGTTTTGTTTGTCTTTTCCGCAGTCTTTTCGCCTTTATTGATAGCTGCCAGTGAACGGCGTACGGCCCTGGTTATCGGCAACAGTGCATACAGCTCCGCCCCCCTGAAGAATCCGGTTAACGACGCGACAGATATGGCGGCAACATTGATGAAAGCCGGTTTCTCCGTCACCTTAAAGAAGAATGCCAACCACCGTGAAATGATAGAATCGATAGAGGAGTTCGGCAAGAAGCTGAAAAGAGGCGGTACGGGTCTATTCTATTATGCCGGTCATGGCTTTCAGGTCGGTGGCGTCAATTACCTTCTTCCCATTGGTGCCCATATAAACAAAGAGATTGATGTCAGATACGAGGCCGTGGACGCCGGAAGGATATTGAGGGAAATGGAAACAGCGAATAATGGTCTTAACATAGTCATCCTCGACGCCTGTCGCGACAATCCTTTTGGCAAATCTGTTCGGCTTTCTTCTCGTGGACTTGCCATAGTGATCAACGCACCAACGGGGACTTTTATTTCTTACTCTGCTGGGACTGGTCAGGTGGCGCGCGATGGTGAAGGCAGGAACAGTCCTTACACAAAAGCACTTCTTGAGAATATAGCCAAGTCAGGATTGACGATCAACAAGGTATTCATGAATGTTCGCAATAAGATCAAACGGGAGACCGGACAGGAGCCTTGGGAGTTCTCTTCGCTTGAGGGGGATTTCTTTTTCATTCCCGGCAAAGATTCAATTACAGCAGTAAAGGGTCATGCATCATCATCTTCTCCGGCAGCTAAGGATGCTTTGGATGATGAGAACCAGAAGTTGGAGGTTGAGCACCGCCGCTTGGACCAGGAAGAAGCGGCCTTGGCAAAACAAAAGGAATCGGATGAAATGCGTCGGCAAATAGAGGAGAAAAAGGAACGATTGGAGGCGCAAAATTCAGCCCAGAGGCAGGCAGCGACAGAGCGGAAGCAGGGTAAAAAGAAAAGAACGACGACAGTGACTATGGGTGCTGAACCTTCTGTGTCCAAGGGCGACAAGATCAGACGTGACGGCCGCTTCATCGCCTATAACAACGGGACAGTGCTGGACACGCGGACTAACCTCATGTGGGCGGCAAGGGACAACGGGAGCGACATCGACTGGCAGAACGCAAAGAATTACTGCGAGAACTACCGCGGTGGCGGTTACACAGGCTGGCGGATGCCGACGCTTGATGAACTGGCCGGGCTGTATAATGAGGGCATAACAAGTTCAAACCCGCCAACAGGCAATTGCTACGGGAAATACCATATTACGGAATTGATACATTTGACGTGCTGCTGTCCTTGGGCATCGGAGACGCGCGGGCCCGAGGCTGCCTACTTCGATTTCGATAGCGGCCACAGGGGACTGTCTCGCCGGTCTTACTCCAGCTACGGCCGGGCTTTCCCGGTACGTTCCACTGAATAAGTCTTTTGACACCATGGTCCTGACTCTCGCCGGTGGCCACTATGAAGATGACCTTCAAATGCTCATAAACCCTTTTTCCCCCAGGTAAAATGACGATGAAAATATCGCCTCTAAGCCTGATACATTCCCTATGAGATCCCAGATCCGACATTTCTTTAAAGCCATTTTAAAGATCCATTGAAAATATCTTCAAAATCAGACCTAAAATCCATCTGTCCATCCATTCACCTATCTCACAATACTTAATCTGTTCAATAACTTATTGAGCATCTAATGCTCCTTCACAGAAGTTGGCACACTTCCCGCATTATCTAAAGTCAAACAGACACAAATAAAAAAATAAAAATAAATGGAGGACACAGAAAATGAAAAAGACACTAGGAACGATGGTAGCGGCAATAGTAGTGGTGCTCTGCACCGGGACTTTCGCACTGGCTGAGTATGCAGCAGCGGGCGTTGGTAACTTCCC
>Ga0247842_10004138_pt1 | contig 18562 bp, 18 predicted proteins | sample LaCruzMarch2015__3_FD_192411 | JGI IMG/M metagenome (GOLD analysis project Ga0247842, IMG submission 192411) | Freshwater microbial communities from meromictic Lake La Cruz, Castile-La Mancha, Spain - LaCruzMarch2015_19m | ecosystem: Environmental > Aquatic > Freshwater > Lake | place: Spain...
TGCCTAGCCCGTCACCGCAATTCAACGACTTAGGGAATCCTTGCCCATACACCCAGTGGATTGAGTCGCGAATCTCCCACCCGGCATCTTCAATCGCGTACGCGAGCCGGTGAGAAGTGCGCGTACCACCGAACGCCAGTAAATAGCCACCCGGCTTGGTCACGCGCAAGGCTTCCTGCCATACCTCAATCGATGGCAACTCAGAATCCCACTTCTTGCCCATGAACCCGCCCGCGCCGTTCCCCGTGCCGATGCGCGCCCGGCCAGCGGGTGAGTGCGGATTGTCCGACTTCGCCCCGCTGCCGCCCTTCTTGTTGGCGGTCAGGGCGTAGGGCGGATCAGTCACCACCGCATCCACCGACACATCCGGCAGGGTCTTGAGAACGTCCAGACAATCACCCAGCAGCAGGCGCACGGCCTGTTCGTCACGGGCGGGTTCAGGGAGAGCAAGAGCGGCTTGGTTCATGCGTGGCATCTTTGCGTCACGACACGCCGACGGCCTAGGACATGCTACGACGCGCGATCTCCTCTTCCCGCAACCGCAGCATCGCCTGCTCATTGCGCCGGTCCAGTTCCGCGGAACGCGCTTTCAACTCCCCATTCAGCCAATCCGCAAACTCCGGATCAACCCCCGGTGGTGGCGTCTCATCGGGCACGGACACCCAACGACCACGGCACAGGGGGTGTTGCAGCCCCGCGGCCGGCCACCACAATTCCTCGGCGGCGCGCTCCACCAGCCCCCCGGCCGTCTGCTTGCGCGGGCTCGCCGACCGGCCGACGTTGGTCTTGCCAGGCCAAACGTGCGTCCACCCCTGTTCCAGGCCCAGCGGCTCTTCGCTCCAGGTGAACACCATGCCGTCGATACGGCGGCAGAACGGGCAGGCCCCCTCGTAATGCTCGACCCGCTTGACCTTCGACCCATGCGCCAGGCTGGACAGATAGGCCGTGTTGGCGGCATCACCGGCTTCGGTGATCGCGATCCGCCGCAGGTCATAGTTGAGGGTGCCGAACGCCTCGCGGAGGCTGCTTTCGAGTTCGGCCGCGCGAGCAAGTCCGCGCTCTTCGACGTGCCGGACGATCAGCGAAGACATTCGGTGCCGCGTCGACTCGGCCAGGCCACGCAGGTTCAGGACGATGCGGGCGGTTGCGAAACCCAGGCCGGCGCGGGCGCTGGCAGCGACAACGGGGGCCGCCCCGGCGCCGCCGCTCGCAACCTGGGCCATCAGGGCGCTCAGGTCCGCGGGGCTCGCCGTGCCGCCGCCTTCCGCGATGGCTTGCAGGGACCCGGCCAGGGCCGCCTTCCAGGCCAGCAGATCGGCTTGCGCGGCCAGCCACTCAGGCGGCAGCCGGGTCTGCACGATCAGATCCACAAGCTCCAGCCAGTCCGCGGGCAGGTAGGCGCTCAGCGGCTTGTCGAGCCGCACCCGCACGGCCGCGATCTCGTCCTCAGTCCAGGCGTCGGCCTTGCGCAGCATGGGCGTTGCCGGGCCAAGCCCAAGGGCTGAGAAGAGGGCGTTTTCCGCCGCTTGCAGGCGCTGCGCAACGGTCTCGTGGAAGACTTCGACCAGGGTACGCAGGTAGGGTGACTCGTGCTCGCGCCACGCCATGGACGGGGTCGGCTGTTCGGCAATGGCCTTGTGCAGCGTCTCCAGGGCATAGTCCGCGCAGTTGCAGGGGACGTGTTGGAGGTCGATGAGGACGGGTGTGGTGACGGGTGACTGCATGATGGGGACCCACGGGGCAAGGGACTTGCGAAAGAAGGTGTGCACCGCGCCCAGGCCGGGCTTGACTTTGAGGGCGTCAAGGATAAGCTGATGGTAGGCTCGGTGTCGGCCGGTTTCCCGGTCGCCTTGATCGGCGATGTCTGGCCCCGGAGGTTTACCGCCGAGCCTGCCTAACTCGGGACTGACCGCGGCGTCATAATAAAAGGCCCCGCGGTCATCCTCTTCCACATGCAGAATGGCCAGCGCCAGCCCGCCGTTGTCTTCCACTGGGACGGCAAACTTGTGATAGGCCACAATATTGAGGCGATGCGCCTTGCGCGGGTCCGGCAACTCCGTCTTGAAATAAACCGCCCGCGACAAAGCTGATGGCAGACGGAACATTAACCGTGCTGCCCGCTCGTCCCCCGTCATGCTCTTGGCGTGCTTCAACCCGGTTGTCGATAGCTCAATCAACGCCCCACTGCCGTGATTGACGATGGCGAGCCCCTGCGCGCGCATGTACGCCGCCGTCTGGCGAGCGGCGCGCAAGGCCTCGACCCGCAGCGTCGGTCCGGTCAGGTCCGGCAGACGCACCGCCGCTGTGCGCACCAACAGGTCGGCCGTCGCGTGCGCCAAGGCCGGGATGTGCGCCGCGTCCAGCGGGACCGCCGCCAAGGTCCTGCCGCGCTGTTCGCCCGTGGCGCGCACCGGCGCAAAGACGGACGCAAACCGCCCGCGTTGATCATGGTTGGGGTTGCCGCGTAACGCCTTCAATAGGGTGTCCAGGTCGCCTGGACGGCCAAGCGGGTGTAGCGCCGTCATTCCGGCGCCGTCTCCTCCGCATAGGCGGCGATCAGGCGGGAGAGGTAATGCCGCGCCTTGGCGTAGTCTTCCACTGCCTGCCCCGCTGTTGCCCCGGCACTGCTGCCCTTGGTCCCGGCCCGCGCCATGTACTTCAGCACATTGCCGCGCAGAAACCCGCGGAACTCCTCCGGCGTCATCCAGGCTTGCATCGCCTCCCAGGGCTGGATCTTCAAGCGAGCGTAGTGGTCGCCGCCGACTTGATAGGATGCTGCTGGTTCGCTCATCTTGCACACCAACCCGCCAGGGTGAAAGGTCAGCGGCGGGTCCGGGTGGCGGGTGCAAGACCATGGACTTTTCGGGAGCTACCCTAGCCGCTGGACTGCGAGTGTGGCGTCACGACGCGGGGTGCGTAACCTCAGCGAACACCGAAGCCAGCACATCCGACGGATAGGTGTTGACCTCGCCCCACAGCGGATGACGGGCGCGCCCGACCGGCAGACCGTGCTGACGACAGACGGCCGATGCGCGCTTGCCAAGCATGGCGGCCAGTTGGTTGTCGACCAGGTGCTGATGCAGATTGGCGTAGGCGGCGACCGCGAAGAACCCGTCGCCGTCGGCAATGGCCTTGACCTTGGCGGCGGTCTCCTGCTGCTGGACGGTCAGGGCTTGGTGTTCGGCTTCCAGGGCGGCCAGGCGCCGCTCGTGACGCAGGAAGGTCTGCGCCATCTCAACCAGGGCCTCACCGGGGGTCTTGGGGGTTTCGAGTTCTTGCCAGCGCTTGATGATGCGCATCCGGCTGTTGGGGTCGTAGCCGGAGATCAGGCAGTAGGTAGCGTCGCGGTCAAGGACAAACTGGCGGTATTCCCGCGGCGGGCGACCGGCTTCGTAAGTGCTTGATGTAAATCCGTTCCTCAGTTCTGAGGATAGGGCTTCAAGAAGCGCGTCGATGTCGCGCAGCACGTTGTCGTGGCGCTTCCCGGTCAACTCCGCGATCTCGCGCGAAGTCATAGATGCAGATTCGTGGCCGATGACGGACAGACTATTCAAGATGCCAACTCCCGCGCCCGCCCGATGGGTGAGGTAGCGACAGGCCCAGGGCAGGCGGGTTCTACAGTTGGGCTTTTCGGGGATCAGCCTAGTCGCTGGGTCCCGATGATGGCGTCACGACGCGGGAGGGCCATGGAAAATGGCCTATGCGCAGGTACTGATCCCATTGCCCCATCGCATTTTTCCAGCCCCATCGACACAGCAGCGCCGGCCGCTGGCCCCGCTGCCGCGGATGGTCCGATTGCCGAACTTCCACCCACGGGGCCAGTACCGCGTCAGGGCCAGCCTGTTGCCGCAGGCGCAACACGTAGGCGCCCGCCCAGCGGCGGGCTTGGCGGACGTGGTGGCGTTGTTGGCGGCGGGTCAGGCGCGCGCGTGACATTGGGTCAGCGGCTGGCCGGGAAGATGTGGGGGAGGGATTTCGCCAGCGGCGCCTTCAGCTTCCGACGCTCCTCCGCCAACCGGGCGCGTGACCGCTCCTCCGCCGCGGGGACGGCATCCCGCACCTGCTGCTTCATCGCTTCCAAGGCATCGGATTTAACGTGATCGCCGGCGCGCAGCGCCGCGTTCATCCGGTTCGTCAGCTTGAGCAGCGCCCTGTCCAGGTCTGTCCGCGTGGTCTGCGGGTCTTGCAATTGCTTCGCGATATCGGGCGCAGGACTTGCCTTGGGCTTGGCCGCGCGAGCGGGCTTGGGGGCGGGGGGCTTAGCTGGGGCGGCTGGCTTCTCAGCACCAGGCGACCGAACAGCATACCGATCGGCAAGTGCCTTCTTCTGCGCAAGCATGTCCTCATACTGCTGCTCGATCTTGTGTCCCTTTTTGCGCAGGTCATCCAATCCATTGCGGTCTCTTTCGTACTCCCACTGCGTCACGTCCGCTTTAATATGGGCCGCGGTCTCCGCGTCGATCTCAGGCGGGAATGGCTTGAACTCCCCGGAATCAAGGATACCCACTTCCATGTCACGCTTTAGATCAGGAAGCCATACCTTGAAATAGTTCGTATCAAATGCACGCGCCACAAAGCCGACTCGGAACGGCTTGCGCGGGGCTTTCTCTGTCAACTGTTTCGGGGTGATCGATAACGGGTCGGGGGGCTCGGGCTTCGCGCTGGCCGGCGCGCTTGCGGGCTTGGGCTTGGCGTTAGGCGCCCCCGCAATCGCCGCCCGATCGGCAGGGGTTGATCCGATGAGGGCGCGGGGGGCGGGGGCCTGGGGTGACTTCGCCCCCATCCACCCCGGCTTCTCCACCGGCTTGAAGTCCCGGAAAAACTCCGCCTCATCCGCGGTCAGGTCGACATTCGGCGTGTTGTCGACGAAGTATTGACGCGCGATCTCGCGCCGCTTCGGGTCGTCGATGCTGTCGAGTTGCTTGCCGACGCGGCTGTAAAACGACTCCAGGTTATCGCGCGAGTTCTTGTAAGCCTCAGCCGCATACCGGCCTTCGCCCTGAAACTGCTTGTCGGTCTTGCGCGCCCGGTCCAAGCCTTCGCTGAATCGCTTGGCAGGATCGAGAATGGAATCAAAATGCTGCTTTGCGGATTCGGGGATTTCTTCGCGCTCAGGCTCCGCAGGCTTCTCCGCCGCCCGCACAATCTTCACCGGCTTTTTCCCGACGGTGCCGGCCGCTTTCCTGCGCTCGAAATCGTCTTTCACCTGGGCCGCTACCTGCCGCGACAGCACCTCGCGCTTTCGCTTCAGGTTGCCGTGGATCGCTTCCATCAGCGCCTTCTTGCTGCCGTAGTCCTTTGCATCGTGCTCAGGGTCGACCAGAAACAGCCGGCGCGCCAGCGAGTGAGAGTCATCGGCGTTCAGGTCGTGGAAGGCGTGCAAGGCTTCACGCTGCCGCCCATGCGCCAGGTGGTGGTTGACATGCGCTTCGCGATGCGCCATGTGGGCGAACTCGGTCCTCCCTCGCTCCGGCCGCTTATCGCTGTAGGACTCAACCCAGTGTCGCGCACCGGTCTTCGTGTTCAGACGGTAGTGGCCGTGGATGTAGGCTTTGACCAGGGCGTGATGAGCGGGGTTGGGAAAGATCAATAGCATGGGCATGGGTGCGGTCTTGCGTAGGGGGTTGGGATGGTCGATACTGAACGCTGCAGCCGCCTCCGCGTGAGGTGATGTCTGGCCGCTACCAAGTGCTGCACTGGTGACACCGAAGGGGATCACTCCCGCCCCATGGGGGCTTGAAGCATCGGGGAAGGCGGACGACGGCTCGCTTTTTTGGAGCGGGCCGTTATTTTTTCTAGGGTTCTGTCGACGAAACAATCGTGTGACATCCTCTATCGTCTTGAAGTGCGCGCTGCTGAACCGATAGGTGTCGCCAGCCTCCCACTTCAATACCACGGTGTAATGCCTCCCGCCGATACGCTGTTCCAACAGCAAATCGGCATCCCAATCACGCAGCCGGCGCTGCGGATGATCGATGACTTGCAACAGCCGCCCCAGAGCGTGGGCGCGATCGGGATCGAAACCCCTCTTTCCGGTTTTCTGCTGGCCCCCGATATCGGCCGTGAAGGCATGAGTATTGTCAGCATCAAACCGCACCTTGATCGGATACGCCTTCCCGCCCGAGTGAACCGTCAAGGCCAGGGTCTTGCCGCCCAGGTGCGCCCGCCACCAGGCGCGGGCCTCGTCCAGCGTGGACAGGCTGGCGCTGCTGGGCAACACCGGGGCGCCAGTTCCGGCGCTACCTCCTGAGCCCGGACCCTGGGGCGCCTGCTTGACGTGACTTCCGCCGTGCTCCGTGCCCCACCAGCCGCGGGCCTTGGAGAAGAACAGGGCGCGCGGTTGGTGGGGTTGTGTGCTCATGGGCGTTAGTGTGGCGTCACGACGCGGCAGGCAGCGTCCCGGCCGCTGATACTCCTCCGCATACCGGGCGACGCGCTCCCACAGGGAATCCTTCAACTCACGATAGGGCGTCCGCCGCTGGATTAGTTGCGCCAACAACTGGTCCAGGTCGAACTTCAGTTGCTCAACGTGACGCAGCATGGGTTCCGGCATTTCCTTGATCTTGTAGCCGTAGCGCAGGGTTATCCGCCGGGCCACCGAGATCATGATGCCCTTGAGACTTTCGGCTTTTGGACCATCGCCGTTTTCGTCCTGATACCCGGCCAGGCTCGACACGCGATCCGTGAGCGCCTTCTGGGCTACCGCCTCCGCCGACAGGGCAATCTCGCGGCGGTTGTGCTCCACCGTCAAGGCGGTTGACTTCTTACTCATGGTCGAACCCTCCGGAGATAGCCAGACGTATCATCTCGGCCAGTTGGTCGATTTTCTTCGCCCCGTGCTCCCACTCGCGGCGAATCTCCTCGGGGGGCGCCCCGCCATGGGCCGGGTCGAAGGCGTCACTGATCAGGACCGCAATGGAGTTGATCAGATGGTCAGCCTCTACGATCCGGGGGCGGTGACGGGCAACCGCCTGGTTGGCTTCGGTCAACGGCTCCAGTTCGCTCTTCAGGAACGCGATGCGCTGCTCCAGCGATACCAGTTGGGCCTCGCGCGAGTCGAGGGTGGATTGCTGCTCGCGCAGCTTGTTGGTGACGCCCCGCTGGATCGCATCCTCGCGCTCGTGCTTGAGGCTCTTGATGGTGTCCTTGAGTTTGTCGGCCTGTTCCTTGGAGTGCCGAATCTCGGCTCGGGCTTCCAGGACCTTGGCCTGAGCTAACCGCTCGGCTTCCAGGGCGAGGGTGCGGCGCAGCGTGGCGGCTTCAGCCTGGGCCGTCTCGGCCTTCTGTTCGGCAACCGTGCGCGTCTTCTTTTCGCCGATGGCTTGTTGGCGCCAGGATTCTTTTTCCTCTTGGAGTTTGTCCACGGCTTCCTGAACCAGCCGGGCCGTCAGCTTGCGACCGTCCTCTTCGGCTTTGGCGGTCGCTTCGGCCCAGACGGTGCGGCGTTCTTCATCGGACAAGGGAGCGAGGGGGCGCAGTTGGCTCTCTGGGGTAGAGTTGCCAATTGGCAACTCAAGCACTTTTTCTATCGCAGCAGCATTCGCAAGGCGATGAAGGTAAACGTTCTCATACCCGAGTTCCGCCTGTCCGTATTCCTCAAAGGAGGCATACCCAAGCGCCTTCCATCCTTTGCGGTCCCGCATGTCGAGCAAGAGTGCGCGCAGGGTCGTGATGCCGGCCTTGATGGCGGTATTGGTCCGCCGGGCTTCGGCCTGGGTCATCTCCGCGAGGGCGATCTGGTCGGTTGGGGGTAGGGTCATGTCGTTCATACCCCCACCTCCGACAGCGTCTCGCCCCGCGCCACGGCGTCTACCTGATCGGCCGGCCACAGCCAACGTCGGTTCGCGAGCTTGACCGGCCGCAGGCCCAGGTACTCGCCGCGCTCGCGCAGCCGAACATGGATGGTTGGTATCTGGACCCCGAGTACCGCGGCGGTCTGCGCCGTGGAGTAACCGCGGGGTGGTTGGGTGTTGGAAGCCATGATGGCGATACTCAGCAAGGCACCGGAGCATACCGGTATAAAGCAATGCTGGCGTCACGACATTCGGCGCGCCAACATCATTTCATACACAAAGCAAAAAAGCCGGCCCGGTCGGGAGGATACGGGCCGGCAAGACGCTCAGCAGAATGAGCGACGAGGAGGACAGGGGAGCGGACCGGCCGCGGCCGGTCCGTAAAAACAGGGACGCCGCACGCAACGGCGCGGTGTCATGCGTATTCATGCCGACGCCGCCGCCGCGCCCTCCTTGCGCCGGCGCCGCTCCAGTTCGGCCGCCGCTCGGACCGCGCTCGACAGCGGGGCGGCTGGTGCTGGTTCGACGGCTGGTTCCGGCGCCACTTCCGCCACCAACACATACCCCGGAATCCGCACGAACCGCGCGGCCTCATCCGCCGTGAGCGGGTCCGACAGCATCCCGCCGTCGGTCGGCGCGAACCGCACCCCGCTGATCAGCGTGCCCGCGTGGGGCAGCGTGCACAGGACGCGCATCACGCCAGGTCCGGCAGCGCCGCGGCGGTCAGCGCCAGCGCCGCGGTGTTGACGTAGGTCACGGCAATGCCGGTCGCGTCCAGCGCCGTGGTCCCGCCGACGAAGTTTGAGCCGCTGGTGTTAGTGACCACGATGTAGCCCACCCGCACCTTGTTGGCCGACACCGCGGCCAAGGCGGCGACAGCCAGGTCCGCCGTGGCCACGTCCGCGGTCTTGGCGAGGGTGGTCAAGGTCCCGGCAGCATCCATCTCGAAGGCCCAGGCCGCGCTCTTGGCGGTGGCCAAGGTCCCGGCGAGGGCGGCCATGTCGGTGGCGGCCGACTTGGCCACGGCAACGCCCGAGATCATCGCCGCAAAGGCCCCGGTGGACTTCACCAGGACCCCGGACGCGGCCTTGATGGCCAAGGTCGGTGCCGTGGTGAGATAGGCGTTGGTGGTCTTGAGCGTCACCACATCGGCCCGCAAGGCGTTGATGGTCGTGATCAAGGACGTGAGAAAGTCCCCCAGCGGCAGGCGCGCGAGGGTCGGCGATTCGCGGTTCAAGGCCGCGACCAGATCAGTCTGTACGATCGTCATGGGTTGGACTTCCAGCGAGGGACGCGCCCGATCCATCCGGACCAGGGCGCACCAAGGGCAGCAGGACCGGCCTTAACCAAACGGCTTCCAAGCCGCGTTGGTCGGGACGATGTTCTTGATCACCACATGATGCTGGCGCTTGCTGACCCTGAGGTAGCCCATGTGCAGCAGCGCCCACGGTACCGTCGCCGCCGCCGTCGGATACAACTGGAACTCGGTCAGCGGCAGCATCTGCCGCCAGGTCATGGCGGTATGCACCGGGCTGAGATTCAGCAGATAGGCGCGACTGGTACCGGGAATTTCGCGGTTGGTATCCACCCAAGTGGTGGTCGCTCCGGCCTTGGCCACCTTGGCGACATACCGAAAATCGGTGGTCGCGTTGGTGCCGTTCAGGCGGCTGCGGTAGATCACATAACCGGTTTCGGTGCCCGCCGCACTGGCCGTGATGGTCAGCGTCACCTTATCGCCCGCGGCCACCGCCACCTGGGCCGACTTGACCACCACCGACTCACCGAACTTGTTGATGCCGGTGACCGCGTAGTAGTAATTGCCCGCCTGGCCGGCCGCGAACTTGCTCGACACCTCGGCCGCCGCCACTCCGGCCACGGATACCGGCACGAAGGCGTTGGCGGTCGCGGTCGCGGAGAACGCCACCTCGAACGGCAGTTGAAAGTTCTCATCGCGGATGTAGATGTCCCGCGTCACCACCACATCCCCCTGCGAGGTGATGATCCCGCGCACCGGGGTCCCGCGCTGGCTGGCCTGGCCGTTGGGCAGCGCCACGCGCATCGCCGGGTCGAAGTTGGTATCCATGTCCGCACCGACCAGCGGGGAGATCAACAGATCGGTCGGGATGCCGTAGTTACCGCGCCCGGAGATCACCGCCGCCGCCTGGGCGATGGCATTCACCGAACTCAGCGACTGCCCCTCCGCGTCGATGATGTGATCGGCGCTGTTGAGTGCCACCATCTGCGCGTAGATGCCGTCGAACTCCTCCGGCACCACGGCGGTATCACCCTCGAAGCAACCCAACTCCGAATCCTGCAACAGCCGCAAGGTGCCGTTGACGTTCTCCTGCGCCTTGAGGTTGATGAACGCCCCCTGCGTCATCGCCACATAGGTGACCTCACAGCGCGTCATCTGGAACGCCACCCGCCCGGTGCGGCGGTTGTAGGTGCCTTGGCCGGCCGCGATGTTGCCCGCCTCCGAGTTGAACGAGGACCCCGGATGCGCGCCGACCGCGGACAACTCCATCCACTCATCGATGGTCGCCACCGCTTGCGGCTTGGGCAGCTTGTTGAACAGCACAAAGTGCGGGTTGCCCATGATCACCGACTGCAACACCGGATCGATGGACTGCACGCGCACCGCCGCGCCGCCCGTGAGGGTCGACAGATCGGTGCCGCCCCCCGCTTCGATGGCTTTGCGCAGCGCCTCGGCATCTTGCTGGGTCGCAATGCCGGCCCCGACATCGCCCCGGTTCTGTAACTGCGGAAAAGGGAACATGACTGATTGACTCCAGGCAATGGCAGGGAAAATTACGCGGTCAGCGCTTTCATCAGGTGGGCCGGCACCGGCTCGCCCATATTGAGGTAACTGTTCACCTCGGCGACCTCGACTGGCCCCAGGCGTTGGATCGCCTTGGCCAGCAGGGCGTCACGGTCGGGCGCGTCGGTCGCCGCCGCGGGCGCCGCGGGCGCGTGCAACACGCTCTGATGCCCGCGCGATTGCTTGACCATGCGCTGCTGATCGCGCCGCAGGGACTCCAGGTCGGCGGACATGGATTTCAGCAGGGTGACGGTGTTACTCAGGACCTGATGCGTGGCCGCGTTACGGGCATCGGCCTGTGCGCGCAGACCGGCCAAGTCAGTGCTCAGCGCCAGCAGGGCATCGGTGCCGTCCAGGGCTTCGACGCTGGACCCGTCGGACAGGGTGACGGCGAAGGCTTTGCTGATGGGACGCGCGTCGTCGTCATCAGCATCGCCGGCGCGATCGGGGGCGTCGTCGTCATCATCATCGTCCTTGTTGTCGTCCTGGCCGTCCTGGTGGTCCTCATCCTTGGCCGCCGCGAGGATCTTCGCCTCGTCGTCCTGTTTCGGCTCCGGGGACTTGACCGCTTTTTGCAGCGTGGTCAGGTCCTCCAGCAGCGCGTCAAACTCAGTGTTTGCAGTGCTCATCCGATGCTTCTCCGGTTCTGTGTATGCGCCAATACATCGCGCAAAAAGCGCTCGACCCAGCCGGAAGCCTCGTCGGGCGGTACATGGAAAGTGGTGATGAGGTAGTCAGCCATCGGCTGCGGCCGGGGCTCGCCGCCGCTGCGCAGGTAGCGCGCCAAGGCTTCACGCACGGGGACATAGTCGACCTGGGGCTGGATGACCTGCGGGGCCGGATCGATCGACTCGACACGCACCGCCGCGCCGCCGGTGAGGGTCGCCACGTCGGTGCCGTAGCCGGCTTCCAGGGCCTTGATCGCCGCGCCGCCCATCAGACATTTGGCGAGGACCCCGGCCTCCATGACGGCCGCGGGCGGGACCATGGTATTGACCGGGGTGCGCGACAAGCCGATGTTGCTCCACAGCACGCTAGTGACCGTGGTCTCCTGGGTCACCGGATCGACCTGCCGGCCGCCGCTCGGCACATGACCGGCGACGCTCGGATACCAGGGCGTTGGCGGCGTCACCTTGGTCATGGAGTCCCAGACCATGTTCGCATTGGCCGCCACCGGGCTATCGCCGCGGTACAGTTGCGCCTTGACCAGCGTGCGGGTGTCATCGCCCGTGACTGCAATCGGCTGGCCGATGGCCCACAGATAGGGGTTATCGCCCACCGCCGCGCTGCGCTGGGTGCGATGGTCCAGGTCGATCACGCCATAGCGCAGGAAATAGTCACTGGACGCTTGCAGCGATTTCGCCAACACCCGCTCGCCCTGCAAATCCAGGTGCTCGTTGCTGGCCTCCATGTACAGAATGCGCTCGCCGCCCTCTTCGGCCGGACGCGCCTTGAACAGGCCGGACACCACCAGGACATCGTTGCTCGTATTCATGGGCGGCAGTGTGGCGTCACGACAGCGCGGGGTCGATCATTGGGCTTCATACCGACAGCATGGCGTCACGACGCGCGCCTGTCGTGACGCCATCATCACCGCAGCGGCACCGTCCGGGCGGTCGGAGCCCGTCCTCCCGCCACCTGATTGGACCGGCCTCTATGACGACGTATGCCACCGCGCACGATCCGCGCGCCCCTCACGACGAACGCAACGACGCCCTGGGGCAGTTGCAGCAGACCTACCTGCCGACGCCAAGTGACCTGATCCCGCGGGCGGACCTCGCGCCGGTCATCGACTTCATCGCCGATCAGTACGCGCAGCAGGACGCCGCCATCCTGCGCAAAGCCCAGGCGATCGACTTCATGGGACGGCCCCGCGCCAAGACCGGAATGCAATCGGTCCGCCTCGACCCCCTGCAAGCCCTGGCGTTCGGCGACTACCACGAGCGGCCCAGCGTGTTGAACACCGACGCCTTGCGGTCGATGGTCGAACAGACCCCGATCCTCAACGCCGTGCTGCTGACCCGCATCCGCCAGGTGCAGCGCTTCTGCCAGCCGCAAGACGGCGGTCGCGGTCCGGGGTTCATGATCGCCCACGTCGACCCGCAGCACGACATCACCCCGCCCGAGCAACGCGCCCGCGAAGCGCTGACGCGATTCCTCACCCACAGCGGCTGGGAATCCCGCCCGCGGCAACGCGCTCGCCTGCGCCGCGACCCGTTCAGCACCCTGATCGCCAAGGCAACGCGCGAGTCATTGACCTATGACGCGCTGGCGATCGAAACCGAGACCCAGCGCGGCACCGGCCTGCTCGATGGCTGCTACGCGCTCGACGGCTCCACCATCCGCCTCTGCCCGGAAACCGGCTACCGGGGCGATCCCGACGTGTTTGCCGTCCAGGTCGTCACCGGCCAAGTCGTCACCACCTACACCCACGACGACCTGATCTACACCCCGCGCAACCCGCGCGCCGATGTGCGCCTGGGCGGCTACGGGCTCGGTGAGACTGAGTTGCTGGTGCGCGTCGTCACCGGCTTTCTCAACGCCATGACCCACAACAGCAAGGGCTTTGACGACAACAGCTTTCCGCGCGGCTTCCTGTCGCTGTTCGGCACCATCGACACCAGCCAGCAAGAAGCCTTCAAGCGCCATTGGCACAGCATGGTGCACGGCCCCAACAACCACTGGCGGATGCCGGTCCTGTTCAGCCAGGACCCAACCGGCAAGGCCGAGTTCACGCGCATCGATGTCGCCGCCGACGAAATGCACTTCGCCAAGTGGATGACCTTCCTCACCTCGCTCATCTGCGCCATCTACGGCATGTCGCCGGCCGAGATCAACTTCGATTCCTTCACCGGCGGCAACACCTCGGCCCTGGCCGGCAGCGACACCGCGCAAAAACTCGCCGCGTCCAAGGATTCCGGTCTGCGCCCGTTGCTGTCGTACCTGGAAGGGGTGTGCTCGGATGACCTCGTCGGCCGCTTCAGCGATCACTACTGCTTCCGCTGGACCGGGCTCGACGAGGACGACGCCGCGCAGCGCCTGGAAATCCGCAAGCTGGTGTTGACGGTGAACGAGCTGCGCGCCGAAGAAGGCTACGCGGCGCTGCCCGGTCCGTTGGGGGATGCGCCCATCAACCCGTCCCTGATCGGGCCGTGGATGCAAATTGCGACCGGTGGAGGACAGACAGATGATACGAGCGGCGCGGACGCGCGAGAGCAAGACGGGGCCACTGCAAGCGCGGACAGCAGCCAACCGGGCGGACCCGACGCGGGCGATCAGGGCGATCAGAAAGCGGCTGCGGCGGCTGCGACTGAGGACGCGCCGACAGCGGGCCGCCGAGGCCGTATGGGGGCTGACGGCGCAGGACGTGGCGACGGGGCTGAGGACGCTGGGGGGCGGTTAGCGAAGGCTGATCCTTATCATGACGACGATGGGCGATTTGCACGATCCCCGCAAGTGCACTACGAGAAACGCCAACTTCATGAACTCTACGACTTCACGCTGAAGCATCCATTGGCGGCGCCAGACGCCATGCTGGTGCGTCTCCAAGCATCCGACCTGGTTGCGCAGTTAGACAAAGGGCCGGCGGTAGAGGCCAGCGACGGATCGATCAAAGTGACAGGAAAGCAGTTGAGTCGTCAGCCGGGCGGCACGGCGCGCGGATATGGCTTGGTCAAGTTTATTTGGAAACACGGGGAGCGTGCGGGCGAGACGGCTGGCTATCATGTGACGCGCGGCGACGTACTGGCTCTGCCGGAAGTCATCCGCTCAACGCCGACGGCGATCGTGTCCGATGCCACCGGTCATCCGGTGCATTGGGAGTGGCGCCGCACGCGCTTCGATGGCAAAACAGCGGTCTATGGCGCCAGCCGCTTCACGTCCAGCGATGACCGCAACCATCTGGTGACGCTCTACATTGAGCAACCGGGACGGGTACAGAAAAGCGGCTCAAATCTCGGAGAGGGGCTGTTTACCCCCATGCCCCGGATACCGGCCTGTGACCTTTCAATCGTTCAACAGGCGGTTGAGCCGCTCACGATCTATTATTGCCCTGCCCAGACCGAAGTCAAGGACGCCATGGAAAAGGCCCTCCACGCCGTCGACCCCCAGGTTTGGACCATCGCCACGTGACGCCGGTCCAGGTCGCCTGCCGCGCCTGTGCCCACTGGGTGCGCGACACGGTAGGCGATGGCACGGGGTTGGGGTCCTGCCTGGCGCAGGCCCCAGCGAGCAAGCGGCCCGGCAGCTTATGGCCGGGATCTTGGTGCGTCTGCCGGGACTATCAGGAAGCGCCGAGCGTTCCAAGCCGATCGGCCATCACGGGCCGCTGATGCTCCGCCGCTTTTTGACCACCACCGTGGGGCGCTTGGAGGGTGCCGCGACGGGCGGGGCAGCGACCTGAACCACGGCCGTTGTCGGCTGCTTGGCTGGCTTCGCCGCCGCCGGTAGCTTCGCCTGCGCCGCCGCGTGCCGCTCCAACTGCTGCGCCCGCGCAAGCGCCTTCGTCGCCGCCGCCGCGCGGTCCTGCTCGACACTCACCCGCGCCAACTGCGCCGCGGCGGCCGTAACCACTCCAACGGGCGCGCCCTGCAAGTTGATCCGCGTCGCGCCCTCAATCAGCAGCCGGCGATAAGTGATGCGGGTGCAGTGATACGCGAGGGCCGCGTGCACCTGCTTGACGTTCACCTCCGGCCGGGTGGCGGTCCAGGCCAGGATCGGCTCCCGAATCCCGATCGCCAGCGGGCGCAGCGCGGCATCGTCGGCGGGGAAGGCCAGCGGGAACGCTTCGCGCAAGGCCAACAGCGCGCGGGAGGGGGGTTTCTTCAAGCTCACGTCGGGATGCTCCGTGGTGGGGGCCGCGTCCGTGCGGCCGGGGTTATCGGCGCCGATGATTCACCAGTCGGTCAACGCCCACAGCGTGTCGGGTAACGCTGGCGTCCAGGGCAGGGACTGGTCCAGCGCCGCGGACGCCTGGCTCCGGAACGCGCGCCACATCTGCGTGGACGACAACAGGATGCCGCGCAGGGCGTGGAACTGGATCAGGGCGCCGTTCACGTCGTGGCCATCGGCCTTGAGTTGGCGCAACAGGTCGCCGAGCGGCGAGCCGATCTGATTGAGCCAGGCCGAGCTGTTGATCATGCCGTCGGCGCTACGCCGGTCGGGCTTCGCCAACTCCGCCGGGTAGTGGTAGCGCGTGGCCGCCGCCCGCGCGGGGGCAAAGCGGTCAATCACCTCGCCGAGGATCGTGGGGGAGGCGAGCGCCACCGGCGCCGGTTCCGGCAACGGCGCGATCCCGACCAACACCCCGTCGCGCAGCGTCACCAGGGCGCGTAGCTGGATCTCGACGCCTGCGCCGGCGGGCGGCGGCAGGCGCGAACCGCCGAGCGCGCCGAGCGTATCCAACACCGTGCGCGTCCACTCGCGCAGTCGGGCGGCGCGCGGGGTATGAATCAGCAGGCACAGCAGGTAGACACCCCACACCGAGAAGATGCGCACCTGCGGCGTGCGCCCGTCACGGATCACCGCGGACATGCCCGCGAACTGGCCCCGGTTGCGGTGGAAGGTGTTCTGCACCAGGTGAAGACCTTCGCCCAGGGCGGCGGCGAGCGTTGAAGCGGCCAGCCAGGGGGCGCCGTCGCGCTCGATCACACGCAGGGTGGTGCCCTCGAAGTCGATGGTGGCGGGGATGGGTTGGGGCACGGCAGAGGGAGCCGCGTACCGTCCGGTCTTGCGGATGGTCGGGAGAATCTCCTCCACCACCAGGCGCTCGAACGCCTGGGCGCTGTCCAGGGTGGAACCGAAGATTAGACGGTAGAGGTCTGGCTCGCGGATGACGCGGGCCTCCTGCATCCGCCCCAAAGCATCCGGGATGGGGTGCAATTCCTGCACCCCACGGCAGTGGGACTTAACGGCAGTTGTCGGGTCCTTGTAACCGAGGGCTTCAGCAACGTCCTTGGCGACAAACAGCGGTTCGCCGTTGTCGTCGGTCAGGACGCGGACTTTGTGGGACTCAAACGAAAAGGGGACCAGGTTGGTCATGGCATAACTCCAGAGCGTCTTTCCCGATGTCAAACGGGGATAGCGGACCGTGCGAGGTTGACATACCGGGCTCTGGGTCCGGCGCACCCGAAAGTGCCCCCGCACGGCCCTAAACTGGAGCCGCGCGTTCGTCCATAAAAAAACCGCCAAGGCGGCGGTTGTCCGCCAGAGTCTTCCGGGATGTCAAGCCCGACCGCTGGGACCCCAGCGGCCCGCAGAGCATAGGTCGGGCGGGGCGCGGGTGTCAAGGCAACACAGGCGCGCTTGACGGTATGGATAATTGTCTATATCGTTATCCGCATGAACTTCACCTGGGACGAATCAAAGCGCACCACCAACCGGAAGAAACACGGGATGGACCTGGCCGCTGCGGCAACGGCCTTCACCGGGCACACGTTCACCTTCGAGGATCGGCGCTTCGCCTATGGCGAACACCGATTTATCACCCTGGGGCTGTTGGGTGTCACCGTGGTCGTGATCGCACACACGGAAACATCCGACACGATTCACGTCATTTCCCTGCGCAAGGCCGATAAACATGAGCAACGCCACTATTACCAGCAAGTGGGATGATACCGACCTGGATACGGCGCCGCCGGTGACTCAAGAGGACCTGGCCCGTGCCGTTCACCGCGTCGGACTACAGCCCGCGCCGGGTAAAAAAACCAAGATCAGCATTGCCCTGGACCCGGACGTGGTGTCATGGTTCAAGCACCAGTCAGGCGAGCGCGGCTATCAGACGCTGATCAACGCCACGCTGCGCGAGGCCATGCAGCGCCGCACCCTTGAAGACACGTTGCGGCGGGTCATCCGCGAAGAGCTTCATCCCGCATGATGTGGACGCGCGAGGGTGGGCGGCGCGCAGCGGCCCCGTCAGTGACTCAAGCGCCGCCCTCAGACCACCACAGAGCGCACCCCGGATCACCCGCCTGCACCCCCAGGTCGCGCTCCTGGCAGCGCCCGGCCACATAGGCGGAACACGTGCCACAGGTCGGGCGCGGGGCGCCTTGCGCAGCCGTCAGAGCGGCCATCTGATCGGGCGGCAGCGCCACGGGCGCATCCATGAACATCACGCTGGCCCCGCCATAAGCCCGCGCCCAGGCCACATCGCACAGCATGTTGGCGTAGGCAAAGTGCGGGTCCATGCCGACCTTGCTCACCTTGGTCCGCCACCGCCCGGTCTCGCCGTCGCGCTCCGAGATCAACGCGACACGCGTCAGATGCTCAAAAATGATGTCGCGCAGCAACAGCACGCGCCGCGGCGGCCCATCGCGATAGTCGCACTCCAGGCCGCCCGGATCGGGGAACAGACAGGTCGCCCCGGTGATCCGCGCCACCGAGGCTTGCATCGCCTTGTACTGGTTCAGCCGCACCGTCCAGCGGTCCCGGTCTTCGGTGTTGGTCTTCTGGTCGGTGCGCGCGATCTGATCGCCCCACACCTGGGTATCCGCCTGATCGCCATAGCTGGCCACGAACACCCGACCCGCCAGCCGGTTGGCGAAACGCTTGGCGTCATTCCAGTTGGGCAGCCCCTCCACCACGCAGCACTGCACCCCGTACTGCGCCATCAGCACGTCGCACCGTGCGAAGGGATCGGCGTCGAAGATCGCCTCGGCATGAATCAGCGCTTGGCGGCCGTCGGGCAGCCGCGCCTTGATCAGCACGCAGTTGAACCCGCCCATCTGATCGATGCCCATGAAGGTCTCGCGCCCGCTGGTCTGCCACCGCACCCCGACCAGGGCGCCGGCCGCCACGCACGCCTGCAGGTGGTCGCGCGTCACCGGGATCTGTGACGGGTCGGCGTAGGGCCGCCCGAGCTTGCGGTTGTAGAAACTCGCCCGCTGCTCGCCGGTCTGCATCGCCTGCCACTCGGCCAGCAACTGCCCCGCGGTCACCGTCGGGCTCAACACCT
>Ga0247842_10004142_pt1 | contig 18547 bp, 23 predicted proteins | sample LaCruzMarch2015__3_FD_192411 | JGI IMG/M metagenome (GOLD analysis project Ga0247842, IMG submission 192411) | Freshwater microbial communities from meromictic Lake La Cruz, Castile-La Mancha, Spain - LaCruzMarch2015_19m | ecosystem: Environmental > Aquatic > Freshwater > Lake | place: Spain...
CGTAGTCCTATGCGATAACCTCGATACTAAATTAAACGAATTTTCAACATACAACCATGTAGAAAAAATCTGTTACTTTGTTACCTTGTTACCTTGTTACTTTGTTACCTTGTTACCTTGTTACCTCTTAAGAAACAACTACGAAGGGATTAATTGAAAACCCAACATAGAAGCTTGATTTTTAATATATTTTAATTTTCGTTCTTTGAATAGCTGGTTATAAGCATCAATTGGTAAAGGATTAAATTCAATCTGCTTTTTTATCATCTGGTATAGTATTATTGCAATTTTTCTTGCAGTAGCTTTAATGGCAACCGGGGCACCATGTTTTGCTGCGATACGTCGATACGTGGCACCGAGCCAATGACTACTTCGTTGCAGGGTATAAGCAGCCATTAGAAACGATTGACCTGCTTTGTTTTTTTTTCGGTCTTTCTTTGGTCTGAGCAACTTACCTCCCGACACCCTGTTATTAGGTGCCAGGTTCAACCAGGAGACAAAATGCTTCGGTGTGGGCCACTTCGTCAAATCGATACCTATCTCAGAGATGATTTGCATGGCAGAGATTTCACTGATGCCAAAGATCTCGGTGATGTCAACCCCCAGGATCTTCTTTAAATAGATTGTGGCATTGAAGTCAAATTTGTTATTGCTCTGGGCTTTGCGTTTCATCTGGTCATCGTTCGAAGAGCTGTTGTTGTGCTGTTGAAGGGTCTGTTCTATCTGATGGTCACATTCTTTGATTTTTTGTTTAAAAATCAGAAACAGATCATACGCTTGCCGCAGTTCAAACAAATGTTCGTTACGCCAGCATCCCTGAAGCGATTTTACGATATCTTCCTGAGAGGCCTTAACACGAACATCGGCCAGCATGGCTAACGTAGAAGCGTTACGTTCTCCCCGAAGAATGGCTTCAATAATAGCAATGCCTGATTTCCCGGTAATGTCAGATAATACATTGGACAATTTGATATTCATTTGTTCAAATGCCTTTTGCATTAGCTGTATCTGCATTGCATATTGCTCAGTCAGATTTTTTCGATGTCGCATATACGTTCTGAGTTCCCGGCCGTAAAGATCAGGTTGAAAGCTGGCATTTAGCAATCCAAATGAATGTAGCTGCTGTATCCACTGACAATCCTGAACATCCGATTTTCTGCCCGAGACATTTTTGATGTGACGCGCATTAACTAGGAACACCTCAAATCCGTACTCTTCCAGAATGAGGTAAAGCTGGATCCAGTAAATGCCCGTCGACTCCATGGCTACCGTATCTATCTGGCACTTTTTTAACCACTTCGCCAGATCGTGCAGATCTTGGGTAAAGCTGCCAAACTTCCTTACCGAAGGCTGATCCCGCGATGAAGGCACGGCAACATAGTGCATCTGGCTTGCAACATCAATTCCTGCTGCATTCGGGTGGACTATTTCAAAATCCCCCTTTGTCAAAGAACGATTTATTCCCATTTTTCATTCGCTTTATTTGTTCTTTGCTCAGCTACTTTCAGAATTTTAATCTCTTAAACGGGATTGCAATGAATGCATCACCAATAATATTGCCAATTGTAGCTGACACCAAACTTGTTAGCGGGCTTTGTAAGCACCATTGTAACTGTGGGTATTCTTGCAAAGAACTGTTAATCAAAGCGAATCTAATGTTTCTTTATATTATTGCAAAATATTATTTTGTATACACTTGTTACCTTGTTACCTTGTCACCTTGTTACCCTTTTTCAAAATGTAATAAAGATGTCGGGAAAAATCTACATTGCGGCTCTGATTGTATTCTTTTTTCAGGGTATTTACCCTGCCCGGGCTGCCAGTACGGCCGATCCAAAACCGGATTCGGCAGTGAATTTATCTTCTGGCTATGCGCAGCTGTCGGCCCGCACCAGGGTGCTGGTTGCCCGGGAATTCATTAACAGTCGTGTTGAGTTCAATACTCACCAGGCTGTTTTAGAGCAGGGAAGAACCTTTGGTGTCATCAAGAATGAACTTGAAAAGGCAAGGAGTTTTCTGAAGCAGGGATATTCATACCAGGAGATTAAGGAGGAGATCGACAAGCTGACAGGCTGGAAAAAACTGGCAGGGGAGGGTGTGATTACCGGAAAGGACAATTTTCAAACCGTCAGAAACCTGGCTGCCACATCCATCCTGTTAAAAGAGTTGCTCAACAGGACCAACGACCGGCTGAAACAGATCGTATCCTATCACCGAACGCTGGGGCAGTTTCAATATCACATCGATTCACTGTTCATGGACAGTGTTCTTTACATTGTCCCCAATGATTCTGTGGCCCTGATCCGCTACTTTCAGCGGTTGATTCTGCTAAACAACGACTTTAAGCCGGTAAATATTCCCCTAAAAAATGCACTGGACAGCATCGAACAGCTCGAGATCAGGGTGAACATGCTCAAGTTCAGCCTTGAATCGGATATTGCTGAGACCGAGTCACAGCGGAAAGCGCTGTACCAGAAGATCGGGATCATTGAAACGGGAACCTTCGGCCAGGGTGCTTCAAACGACAAATCAATCTGGGAGGTCTTTGCCTTTTCCTATAAAAAGGCTGAACTGGTTTTATTGTTTTATGTGGTAAACCACCTCAGTTCTCTTGTCCTGATGCTGGTGTTTATCATCGGCATTGGGTTCTACCTGATTTTGATGATCCGAAAAACCAGGGAGGATAATCCTGTTTTATCCTATCCTTTTGCCTCTGCCACCCTGATGGTCATCACCGCCTTTCAGTTCTTCCTGCCGCTCCCTCCGTTTGTTTTCAGCGGCCTGGTATGGCTGATCAGCGGTATGGCGCTTTCGGTGATCCTGCGGAAATCGGAAACTCCGTTGAGATTTAAGATCTGGCTGGTTTTCTTCGGATTCTTCCTGGTCGGATCTGTGGGCAACCTGCTTCTCTGGCAATCGGCCTTTGAACGCTGGACCATGCTGATCTATATGCTTTCTGCGCTGGCTTCAGGACTGTTTATCCTGTTCAAACTTTACAAGTATAAAACCAGCGATAAACTGATCTTTTTTGTCGTCGGACTGATGGTGTTTTTTGAAATCCTGGCCCTTGTAAACTACCTGTGGGGAGGATACAACCAGGCAAAAACCTTTATGACCAGCGGAGTTTTTGCCGTCGTTGTTGCCTACCTGCTATTCAGGTCGGCCTGGGTAGGGAACAATGCCGTACAACTGTCTTTACATTTCCTCAAAGGAGGTGAAGAGGACAGTCATGGGACATCCCGCGCAAATTCAGAAAAGATGGCAACCCCTCTCCTCTTTTACATTCTCTTTCTTGCAGGCTGGTTCATCCTCATCAGCCGTAACTTCTATTTTTATCAAACCCTGTTTGACCCGCTGGGCAAAGCGCTCACAGATACCCGGACGATCGGGGCCTTTTCTTTTACCTACCAGAGTGTTTTCATCTTCTTCGGGATTCTGATCCTCTCGGGCCTGATATCGCACATCGTCTCGTTCCTGGCCGCCGACCATTCAACGGTAACGGGCAAACAAAAACCAGGCGGACTGGGAAGCTGGATGGTGCTGATCAGGATCACCATCATCACGGCTGGTGTATTGCTGGCCTTTGTCTCTGCGGGCATCCCGATGGACAGGTTCGCCATCATCCTGGGCGCCCTGAGCGTGGGCATCGGCTTTGGCCTTCAAACGCTCATCAACAACCTGGTGAGCGGGGTGATCATTGCCTTTGAGAAGCCGATCAATGTAGGCGACATCGTTGAGATCACCGGGCAGACAGGCAGAATGAAATCGATCGGGATACGCAGCAGCGTAGTTACCACCTGGGATGGCGCCGATGTGATCATCCCCAACGGCGACTTGCTGAACCAGCACCTGGTGAACTGGACCCTGGGAAACAGCAGGAGACGCTTTAATCTTCAGCTTGGGGTGGCCTACGGAACTGATCTCGAAAAAACAAAACAGCTGCTCCTTGACCTGATGCTTAAAGATCACCGGATATTAAAAAATCCTGAACCCATCGTCTGGGCCCTTGAATTTAACAGCAGCTCCGTCGACCTGATCCTGAAGTTCTGGGTCGGCCACTTCAGCATCGGGTTTGATGTGAAGAGCGACCTGATCCTGGCCATCGACCAGCTCTTCAGGAAACACGGCATAAAAATCCCATTTCCACAGCAGGATGTATACATCAGGTCAAATGATGATCCTCCCGTGAAGCCGGAAAAAACATAAAGCCATGAAAGACCAAATCATCCAAAATCTCCACGATCCCGAAATGCTAGAGATCCTCTTCAGGAAGGATAAAACCGCCTTCATGCGCGATTTCAATGAAGCCACCTGCGGGATGGACACTGAACTCGTAAAGTTCTGGCAGATCCGGCTTAAAGGTACAGAGCAAACCCGGCCACAACCAGCGCTGAAAAAAGGGTTGATGACGGCGGCGGTCATTTCCGTTATTTTAGCCCTTCTGGCACGACTGCCCCGGTTCATTTTCGGCATGACCCCGGATGATTTTTACGCCCGGAACCTCAGCATCCTCATCTTTACCGGGCTTACAACCTGGTTCATCATCAAGAACAGGATCACTGGCTGGAAGAACATCCTGATTCTTGCCACTCCTGTCATAGCGCTTACCATCTATTTGAATCTGTTGCCTGGAAAACAGACCGATACCACCATATTGACCTTTATCCATGCCCCGCTCTTCATGGCATTCATTTTCGCACTGGCCTTTGTTTCCCTCGATTTCAGAAACACCGGAAAAGTCTCCGGGCTTATCCGTTATTGCGGCGAACTGGTTGTCATGACCGGATTATTGGCCATAGCCGGAGCGATTTTGTCGGGCGTGACCATCGGACTGTTTGAAATTATCGGGATGAAAATCGGAGAGCTGTACATGGAAAATGTGGGGATCATCGGTATTGCTGTTCTCCCGGTAATAGCCGCCTGGCTGATTGACCTGTACCCGGGAATTACCGACCGGATAGCCCCGGTCATTGCAAGGGTATTTACCCCGCTGGTTCTGCTTTCGGCCGTTATTTACCTTGTGGCGATCTCCCGCTCCGCGATCAGTCTGTCGGGAAACCGTGAATTCCTGATGGTTTTCAATATCCTGCTGCTGGGCGTCATGGCCATTATTGTCTTCTCCCTCTCCGAACTGGATAAATCGGATATCAGGAAACTGAACGTCATCCTGCTGTTTCTCCTGGCAGTGGTCACCCTGCTGATCGATCTATTTGCCCTGGCCGCCATCATTACCCGGCTGTCGGAAGGATTTACCCCTAACCGTACCGTCGTGCTGGTTTCCAACATCCTGATCCTGGTCAACCTGCTGCTGGTTTTGCCCAACCTATTCCTGGCAGGTTTTATCGGAAAACCGCTCGACCGAGTTGAAAGGATCATCAACCGTTATCTGCCGGTCTATTTCATCTACAGCATCGTGGTGATCTTTTTATTTCCGTTGATTTTTTAGGATGAACGGTTGACTTGCTTTTCCTCAGCCGAAGATCAGTTCACCGACTTCAGGTTTTCCAATGCTTCCGGGGCGAATTGCAGCACCGGTTTAATGATGTCGCAGCTTTGAAGTGTATCGCATTGTCCGCAGGTGTTGAATTTTTTCGACGAAGCACACTTCCTCATTCCACACTCAGCCCAGTGGCCGAACTTGTTCCCCGGCTCCCTGCAGCCCGTGCAGTTGATCATTTCAGGTGTGATATCCGGTGCATGATACTGCACCCTCCATTTTTCAGCAGTCTGCCGTTTTAATTCATCGTCATTTGAAATGGTCGCGATCCTGGCATCGCAGGTAGCGCAATTCAGGCCGCAGCAAGAGATAAGTTTTTCCATATTCTGATTTTTGGTTTGTAATCATCTTCAGGATTAGGTCAGCGGTGTTCTGATTAAAATCCCGTCAGAAATTGATCCTACAATATATCGAATTATCCTATATTTCGCACTCCCAAGGTTAAATTCTGATAAAATGGCGTCCCTTTAAGGCTTTGGCTGGTCTCATAATGTTCCATTTCCCTGCTTTTCTCAAAAACAGGCAATTATTTGTACTTTTGAATTACCTTTATCAACTACCATGAAGAAATATAACAGAAGGGATTTCCTGATCACTTCGGGGCTGACAGCAGGCGCCTTACTGGTTACGCCTTTTAAACCCTCCTTTGCCTCCAGGTTAGGCCTGAAAGATAATCCTGGGGAGATTCTCCCGCCAACAACAAATGAAGATATTTTTTCCTATATCAACAGGGTAAACGGTATGTTTGATCAAACGCATTACCGGAAAATTGTTGGTTCCGCAAATGCTTTCAAAGAGGGAGATGTTGCGCAGGGAGTTGCGGCATTCAACGAAAGCTCCAGGATCAATGCAAGAATCCTTTTAGCGAATACCAAAATCGGAAACCTTTACGAAACTCCTCTTTTTACCGATGATATTTTTTACCTGATCCGGGATACCACTGATCAAAAGGTATTCAGCACCATCTCAGGTATGACCCTGGGGGAATTGAAATCCTTTATCCTTTTGAAACCCGAAGAGGAGATCAAATCGATCATGCCCGGACTATCCAGCGATATCATCGGATTGCTGGTAAAACTCATGAGCAACGACGAACTGATCATCATAGGCCGGAAGGTATTTAATCCGCTGCCGGGCAGCCACATCGGTGCAAAGGGATACCTGAGCGCCCGAATTCAGCCAAATTCGCCAACAGATAACATCGATGACATTATAATGCAGGTCTTTAACGGATGGTCCTATGCGGTGGGCGACCTGGTGCTTGGCACAAACCCGGTTTCAAGTGATCCCGCATCGGTGGCAAAGATCGAATTCGCACTTCAGGATATCCTGAAAACATTCGACCTTGAAAAGGTGATGCCCCATAGTGTTTTGGCACACATCGACATCCAGGCTGAGGTGGAGGACAAAAACCCGGGAACGACAGGAATCTGGTTTCAAAGTCTGGGGGGAACGGTGAGCGCCAATAAAACGTTTGATCTCACTGTCGCGAAAATGATGGATCACGCCTCCAGGCGCACCGGGCAATATGGTTTATATGCAGAGACCGGACAGGGCGCCGATTTTACGAACGGCAACGGGGAGGGATTTGACATGGTGGTGCATGAATCGCGAAAATATGGATTTCTGCGTGCCCTTAAGAAACGGGTCGCGGAGGTTCAGCTATCAAATTTTCCCGGCCCCTGGGTGCATGTAAACGATGTGGCCGGTTTTATCGGGCCCGAAGTCTTCAAGAGCAGGGATCAGCTGGTGAGATGCTGCCTGGAGGATACTGTGATGGGGAAACTGCATGGTCTCACCATCGGCCTCGATGTTTGTTCCACCCTGCATATGGATATCACCCTCGATGACCTGGCCTGGTGCATCGATCAGATCATGCCGGCAAATCCTGCCTACCTGATGGCCCTTCCCACAAAGAACGATCCCATGCTGAGCTACCTTACAACCGGTTTTAATGATCATGTAAGGGTAAGATCGAAATTCGGGTACAAGGTGAACGATGCCATGTGGGATTTCTTCAAAAAGATTGAGGTAATCGGTCCCGAAGGCAACATTACCGGTCATTTCGGTGATCCGGTATGGGTTTACTATAAGTACCGCCTTGCCAAGGGTGATTTGAGAACCAAAGATGAAATTTACAAAGAGGGAAACAGGCTGATTGCCGGGATTGAAGAGCGGGGTGTTCCCATTGCAGTGGGCTACGGCAAAAACAGCTGGGACCTGGAGCCTGAACTGGACAGAAAAATCCATGCGTTATACGAAGATTCAAAAGCCTGTCTCTGGAGGGAAATGACGGGATCGTTCATTGCCTCCATCCCGAACCACCTCTATATCGAAACAAATTCAGCCGACCGGAAAGACTATGTTTATCATCCACCCACGGGAGAAAAGCTGACGGAAAGATCCGTTGATCAGCTGATCAGCCTCAGAAACAAATGGAAAGGCAAAAGTCCGGATGTGCAGATATTGATCTCCGACGGATTGAATGTAAGCGCCCTTGCCGATGAAGGGCACCTGAAACCCTACCTGGAAAACCTGGAAAAAGAACTGAACCTGGCCGGTTTGCGCATATCCGGCGATAACATTGTCATCAGGAATGGCCGTGTGCGGGCGGGATACCGGTGCGGGGAATACCTCTTTGGCCAGGATTCTGCTGTTGACAAACCCAAAGGCATTGTTCACATTATCGGTGAAAGACCGGGTTCAGGTCATCATAATTTTTCCGCCTATCTTTCAGCGCCCCTGATCAGTACCTGGAAGGAAAAAGGGAAACTGGATCACGATCAATCCAAAGTCGTATCCGGCATTTCGGATACAGCGCTGAAACCTGAACTGGCAGCAAAAGAGACTGTCCGGATTTTAGCAGAGATGTTCAAGCCCAATTCTTAAGGGCTGCGATCTATGGGACTGGTTTTACCAATCCTGTAAATACGTATTGCATTTTAATGTCGATACTTATGTTAAGATTGAACTGGTCGGGTTTATGGGTGGCAAAGAACCAGTAGAAATTGGGATTGGAAGGGTCGGTCGTTACCTCTGCGATGGCTGTGTTCGAGCGAACGCCCCAGGTGTTGTTGAAAAATTCGTTGACAAGATTTTTTGAACAGACCATCTAAGGGGCACAAATCAAAGTGTATAAAGAGTAATGAATAATTTTTGCCGATTTTTCTTACATGAATGCGGCTTACAGAATAAAACACAAAAATGACCGATCATAACGAATTGTTAAAATGGTTGCATTGAGCTTTCATTTTCGTCCTGGGTAGCCAGGTGTTGTTGCATTGACATTTAATACTGGTTTAAAACCCATTGCAAATATAACTTAAAAGGCTGTAATTAGGTACATCAGCGCATTTTAATACGTATTATCATGCCTCCGGTACTGGCCCCTTCTATTGGGCCATTTTTCATGCCCTGGACTGAATAAAAAGATGAAAATTGATTGTAAAATATGAAAGGATGGTCAAGAGGATGGTCAAGAGGATGGTCATAAACTGTAAAATATTCGTGTCTAAAATGGGTTATGATTCCTTAATTGTTGTAAAAAACACGCCTTTTGCGACTATTAAAGGGGGTATAATACCCCTCATATTTACCGATTAAAGTTAAACGAACTTACATAACTATCTGGATAACAATAGTAATCCGGGTGATTACTCTGAATTTGCCTAAACAATGATAGTGTGTGAGAATTTTATTTACGCATTAGCGGTCTATTGGCAGCATCCAAATTAACCTGCCTTCCTTTTTTGCCCGCTTTCTCTACCTTCAAGGTCTTTTATGCGGGCATTAAGTAAATCCATGTTTTGCTGCATTGTGCTTACGAGTTTGTTCAGGACCTTGATGCGATCGTCCTTTTCTCGGCACATTTCACAAATTCCAGGTGGTTTAAAAGTAGTGGAGGCTCCTTCTACTACAGGCTTATCAATAATGATCATTTCTCCATTTCCAGTAAGTAGCCAGTTAGAATTTAATGCTGGATAAATATCAAGTATTTTTTCTAAAAAATCCACACTTGGCTTATTCTTTCCTTTGTATATGTTTAGTAATACTGATTCAGAAACACCAGTATTATGAGAGAACTTATACCTACTAACATTAAGATAATCAATAAATTGAATAATTCTTTTGTTAATGCTTAAAATATTTTCAGTATTTACTTGCATTACTCAATATATATGTATTATATTTGTCGGCATGAAACGCAAATGTACAACGAGAAAAACCAAAAGTCAAATATTTTAAAATGGGACGTCCTAAACTCGGCACTGAATATAAGAAACCGTCAGATTATAAATATGACTATCCGGATCAACGGGTAGTAGCAATCCACTTAACCTGGGAGGATAAGACTTTTATTGCAGAAAAAACAGGTTATAAAATTAGTTATGTAGGGGATTGGTGTCGCGGTAAAAGGAAAAACACAGATATAGAAAAGTTTGCAGTCCTTCTTGCCAGCCTGAACGTTGAAAAATTTCGTCAGATGAATCAATCAGCGGATTCAATTAATTTATGAAGTAATGACTTGGTAATTCTGTTGCTGATCATTAGTTCATTCAGGAATAGTAAGCCAAAAACAAAAATAAGTCCCGATGCCATCACAAAATAATAAAGAAGTTCTATGTACCCGGATCTAACAGGTTGTAAAAAATATGATATGAGAATTACGCAAGGAAAAATGATGAACAACACAATTACAGCAATTTGCATCATGGTAAAAGAAAAAGACTTTTTATATATCATCTCACAGCTTTGTCTGCTGTTCTTCATGTGGGGAACTGCATCAAACCCGCGCATCTTTCCAATTTCAAGCGACATTTTATCCATTTCAAGTTTTGATTTTGTCGCGGTGAGTTTTTGGTTTATGATCGCAATGATGGCAGTGGTTACAATAGCTACTGTGCTAACGATAATACAAATGATTTCTATCATATGCTTAAAGGTTAAACTATCAAATCTCAAAAGTAAGCAGTTATCTGAAGCAAATCAATAATCTATCTTGGAAATCTACAATAACATATTCTGCATCAGTGAACCAGACCTCACGTCGGGCGACCCAAACAGCGATAGCTTTAAGGAGAGACCGGTGATCAGTAAAGACGCCTATGCAAGTTATTGTAGAAGATTTCCTCACGTAAGGGTGCGTAAAGGCGGGGGGCCTGGTTGTCACGCTCTTTTAAACTACGATCAGCTTCGCACCGACATCAAGCAGCGGATATTTGAAAAGTATGGCGATGTAAAACAATACTCCAGGCGCAACCGGCTGCAGGAGATTATAGAACCTGACCTGCAGGCATCGAAATATTTCAATGAGTTTCTTTTTGACGATGACACCAATATTAAACATGACCGGCAGGTTGAATACAATGCAAATGCCAGCATACTGAATGCGATCGGCAAATATTATACTGAGCTTAAAGGGCGCAATAAACGGCTCAGCAAAAAAACATCCGGGATTTGGGATATCATCTCAGATGCGGTAAACTCCCTGGATGCATCCAGGTACCCACACTCACTACCATCTCATCCGCTGCGCCTACATGACAAATTCAAGAATTACCTCCAGCATGGTTATTTTCACCTTATACATAAGGGCAATAAAAACGCGAATGCCCGCAAAGCAAACGACTCCGTTGAGCGCCTGATCATCTCCCTCTATTGCATTCAGAATCTGCCTTTCGGTACATGGGTTTATGACAATTATCTCCAGTTCCTATCCGGATCCCTGATGATCGTGGATGCTGAAACCGGCCTCATGTACGATCGCGACGACTACTTTGATCACGATAAGGGCACCTACATCACAATCAGCAGATCCACGGTGTGGAATATTATAAACAACCCGGCCAACGCCATTATCATTGACCGGTTGCGCAATAATCGCATCGATCACATCACCCAAAACACACCATATAATCATAGGAAGCTCCCCCAGTATTCCCTGAGCAAGATATCGATGGACGACCGCACCCTGAGTCGCAAGACTACGGATGGCAAGTGGTTGAATGCCTACATGGCCTTTGACGTGCTGAGCGATGCCGTGATATCGTGTGTGCACAGTACCGACTCCCCGTCAGTAAGCATGGTCTGGGATTGTTTTCGTGAAATGTTCCGCACACTGGACACACACAATCTAATGTGGCCAGGTGAAGTAGAAGTTGAGAATCACCTGATGAAGGAGATATCAGAGGATCTGAATGCCATGTTTTCTTATGTCACGTTTTGCGCTCCAGGACTCTCCAGGTCGAAGCGTGCTGAGCATAAGATCCATGCAAAGAAGTACGGTGACGAAAAGAAATACCAGGTAGGCATCGGGAGGTGGAATCAGAAAGGCGCCTATAAAACCAAGAGCGAAAACAAGGATGAAGATTACAAACAGCCGCGTCTTGCCGTTGAAACCCTGGTGACTGAAGATCGCGAAAGCATTCATCGTTTCAACCACTCACCGCATCCTAATCAGAAGATGTTTCCTGGCAAAACACGCTGGCAGGTTCTGGTTGAGAACATGAATCCGGATCTTGGCCGTCCACAGAAACATAAACTATTCCGGTACCTGGGCCTTCGCACCGAAACATCAATCCGTAACAATGACTTTGCGCAGGTGATGTATGAAAAATATGCCATCGATAACCAGGGGGCCATTGCCCGGCTGAAGCCGAATAACTATAATGTCGAAGCGTACTATGTTCCTGATCCCGATGGCAGCATCAACGAGGTTTATCTCTACCAGGGCGACACCTTCATCACTCGGTCGACCAAGATTGAACGGTACAATGAGGCTAAGATGGAACGCACCGATCGTGATGAAGAAATACGAACCAATCAGGCCAAGCGCCAGGCTCATTTCTTCAAAACAGAGAAGGATGGCATTGCACAGAAGATCACCCGTAAGATTGAGCTGGTAACTCCAATTGATTACTCGCAGATGGAGCCGGAAATACTCAACATACCGGATTCTATTCGCCCGGAGGATAACCTTGAGGAACTTGAGAAGAGATGGTCGCCAGAGGTGATGGCCCGTAGAGCTTTAAATGAATTTTAACCCTAATAAACCAATAAAAACGCTATGATTAACACAGAAATCAAACACCACATTGTTACCGAACTCGCAGAGCGACGTAATAATTTTGCTGGCAGCGACGCTAAGTTCGCCGTGAGCCTTGGAATCAATAACGCGCAGTACTCGCGCATTAAGAACGGGGAGGTGGACCGCGTTCTTTCAGATCAAAACTGGCTCTCCCTGGCCAGACTCCTTGAGATCCCGATCGGGAATAAACCGGTCTGGAACATTGCCATCACACCTGTATTCAAGTTCATCCAGGATCAACTTCAATTTTGCCAAACGAATGCCGCCAGCCGCCTGATGTGCGACGTGGCCGACATCGGAAAGACATTTTCTGCACGCGCCTATGTGCGCACAAACAAAAACGCCATTTATGTTGACTGCAGCCAGGTAAAGACCCGCCAGAAGCTTGTACGCTTTATTGCTAAGGAATTCGGGGTTGGACATACGGGAAAATACAGCGATGTGTATGCCGATCTGGTGTTTTACCTGCGCTCATTGCCCTCCCCGCTCATCATTCTTGACGAAGCCGGAGATCTGGATTACGCTGCATTTTTGGAATTAAAAGCCCTTTGGAATGCTACAGAGCGCTGTTGCGGCTGGTATATGATGGGCGCCGATGGCCTGAAGGAGAAGATCCGCAGGTCGATTGATCACAAGAAGGTTGGATATACAGAGATATTTTCCCGGTATGGATCCAGGTATCAGAAAACTTCGCCCGACAGTGGTGAGGAGATGCGCCAGTTCAAAAGCGTTCACGCAGCGCTGATCATCAAGGCCAACACACCTGCAGGCACCAGTGTTGACATTCAGAAACTCATTGCCCGCACTGACTATTCGCTCAGGCGCATCGCGGACGAACTCTGCAAAATAGCTTAATCATGGCATACAAACGCGCTATATCCATCGGCCAGCTGTATCGGACTTCGATCCGCAGCCTCGACTTTGAGGGCGAATGGTTTGCGGCCGTTGGAAGTCCGGAGCCAACAGGCTCGTGGCTTATTTGGGGTAACTCCGGCAATGGCAAGACCCGATTTGCGCTGCAGCTGGCAAAATACCTGACCACCTTTGGACGGAAGGTAGCTTATGACTCCCTGGAGGAGGGGGTCTCGCTGTCACTTCGCAATGCAATAGAGGATTGCAACATGCAGGAGGTGTCGCGCCGGTTTTCGCTTCTTGACAAAGAGCCGATATCAGAACTCACCGATCGCCTTTCAAAAAAGAAGAGCCCTGATGTAATTATCATCGACTCGATTCAGTACACCGGATTAACCTATGCCGATTACAAGATGCTGAAGGACCGGTTTCGCACAAAGCTTTTCATCCTGATTAGTCATGCTGAAGGATCACAGCCCAGCGGTCGCGTTGCACGCAGCATCCGCTTTGATGCAAACGTAAAAATATGGGTTGAAGGATTTCAGGCATTTGCGGCGTCCCGCTATGGAGGCGGAGAGCCGTATATGATTTGGGAGGAGGGCGCATTTAAGTTAACACACCCAAATATTGACCAGCAATGAAAGACACAATAAAAACCTTAAACCTTTCCCGCGCTGAGCAGATGCGCGCAAAGGTAATGCTGCTCACCGGGTATACCCAGGAGCAGATGAACTCCATGATCTTCGACTTTGCAGTGGATTACATGAAGGGAATGGGCATGAGTGAAACCTGGCTGACACAATGGTTAAAAGAGCCTCTGTTCTGGGGATGGTGGCGTCAGCAGTGGACCCTGGTTGACGAAATGTTCTGGTACAAGTATGCCGGTAACATTAATCAGAAGGATGTCCGTCAGGCCCTGCAAAGCCGGTATGATAAACTGCACCGCAGCATTGACAAGTTTCCGGATGATATCGTGTATAAGAAAATACATTCATCCTATGAGATTGCCGGCAATCAGATCCTACGCAAGATAACATCGAAACACAGCAATTTATAAACCTTTAAACACCATTAAAATGACACAGAAGATCAAAGATAAGTCCTGGAAAGATGAATCAGGCGCCGACGTTCCGGTTGAGTACATCACTCCCGGATTGAGGTTAAAAGAACGCAGTGCCGCAATTCTATTGCGCGATGCCAGGACGCTGAATAAAAAGCTGCAGGATTACAAGAACCTTATGGAGCGCCTGAGCAGTAACATCTATAGGAAAGCAATGGAGGAGTACAAGGCGAAGGCTGACGGAAAAGGAAATTTCACCTGGTTTAACTTCGATCGATCGATAAAGATTGAAGTAAGTATCAGTGAGCGCATCGACTTTGACGACCTGGCCATCAAGGCGTCGAAGGAGAAGCTTGACGCTTTTCTGAGTGAGAACATCGATTCAAAAATGGAGTTTGTGAAGGACCTGGTGATCGATGCATTTTCAACCAGCCGTGGCAAGATCGATTCTAAGAAGGTTATGCAACTCATGAAATACCGCACAAAGATATCTCATCCGCTATTCCAGGAGGCAATCAATATCCTCACTGAGGGGATCCGTAAACCAGGATCAAAAACATACTTCCGCATTTGGGAGCGGGAAGACGACGGCAGTTATACACTGATTGAGCTCAATTTTTCAGCGCTATAATCGGTGTACCCATGCGCTGTAGAGCAGTGGCCAGCTCGCCGGGATTCATAACCCCGGAGGCCGCAGGTTCGAATCCTGCCAGCGCTTCAAGAACTTTAATACGCAAATCATGGAAATACAACTTGTTATTAATGGATCCCTGGGCGAAATAAAAGAGATTTTTTCTCTCTTGACCAGTGATGATCAGAAAGCAGCGATAGCCTCAGCAATCAGAGCCGTGACACATATATCGCATCCGGTTGACTGGTCTGAGCCGTTAACGGAAGAACGGGAAGAAACTCCCCTGGAGTTTGCCCCCCCCCTGGACGTTCAAGAAGAGGCTTCACCCGAAAAGGGCAAACGTGAGTTTGTTCCAAACGCCCTTGGTTCACTTTGTCATCAATGTGGCAAATTATTTCACCCAAAGCGACAAAAAACAAAGTTCTGCAGCAGACGGTGTTATATGATCGAATGGAGAGAGGTTCATAAACCAGCGAAAATTGAAACAAAGCAGGATTGTGCAACTACCCAGTACGCGAGGAGTGTTCCTGATGATCATGCCTCTGCGCTAAAGGAAAAACTTGAAAAAATAAAAAAGACCTGCCCGGCGCCAACGCCCAGGCCAAACATCACACGAGAAATTAACTAAAAGATGGAAAAAGTAAGATTCAATGAATGCAGAACATTTATGGGTAAGATGATAGACCCATTGAATCCGGATCCGGATTCAATCAATCTGGTTGATATCGCCCACGCTCTGGGTAACCTTTGTCGTTGGAATGGTCACACGATGAAGTTCTATTCGGTTGCTGAGCACTGCATATTTGTTCAAAACATGGTGCAAACCCGTCAGGATAAAATCGCTGCCATGATGCATGATGCAAGCGAAGCCTATATCGCCGACGTGACCCGACCGGTGAAACACCGGCTGAAGAACTATCTTGATATCGAATTTGATTTGATGATGGTCATTTCAAGAAAGTTCAAATTTCAATACCCCCTTTCGCAGGTTGTAAAAGATGCAGATGACTACGCCTGTCGCTGGGAATATATCAACGTTGTTTCTGCTGAACGCATTCAAACAATGACCCCGATTGCAGCAAAGCGGGCCTTCTTAGAAATTATGGGTATGCTCACAAACTTTAACGATCAGGATCATGAATAAGTATGAACGCAGTGAATTGGTGATGAAGGGCATTACTGTTCTTCGCCCGCAATATGAAGAGCGAAAAAAATGCTGGAAAATAGCAAAGGCGAATTATCGTGGTGGCTGGACTCATTTTGGAACGGGCTGGTATGTTACTCAAGTCGATGCTGATACAAAGATCAACGAAATCGTTGCCAGGGATCCTGTGAGGTATTGTAAAGACATATAAAATTACTGCAAGATGAACAACAATTTAAAATATATCACGCTCGTTTTCGCTTTTTGCAAACTGCACGATATTCATGATTACGTTAAGCGCCGGAATCAATCCTTACGCCCTGGTTCAAAGCATCGTTTTTACAGCTGCATTTATTTACTGTTCATTAAAAAAGAAAAGATGAGACACACTGTAGGACGCCATCGCAGACTTTATGGCCTGTTTCATGAAACCGGCACAGAGAAGTACCGTCGTGACCTGGTGAGCAGTTTTACTGACGGACGTACAACCAACAGCGCCGAGCTGAGCGACCTGGAGGCGGATGAGCTGATCAAACATTTGGAGAAGATGATTGTTCAGCCACACGGCCCCACGCGCTCGGGTGTGGACTACCAGGGACAGCAGATGAGGCGCCGGATTCTCTCACTTTGTTACACGATCGGCTGGGTGGTTTGGAATCCTGATCTTGGTAAGCATGAAATTGACTGGAACAGGCTCAATGGCTGGATGCTTAAGTACGGGTATCTTCATAAACCGTTAAACGATTATTCCTATACTGAGCTGCAGCGCCTGGTAAAGCAGTTTGAACACTTGAGTGAAGAAATCTTAATTCCAAAGAAATGAGTGACAAGGTGACCTATATATTGACCAGTACAAAGTTTACAGGTGAGGTGGTATTGGCATTTGATTTCAATGGATACCTGGTGATGTACGATTCATCCAGGGCGGTACTCTCGCCCGAACAGATTAACTGGCTGGTTGACGAATTGCCACGCCGGATTGAAGAGGTTCGCAATCTGATCGGTAATTCAAAAACAGTTAAGCTCACCGAGATCAAGGAAGATGTGACCTTTGAGATGTTTTGGAACCGTTACGACGAGAAGATCCGCTCCTCGAAAAAGAGGACACTGGCGGCCTGGAATAAATTAAGCCAAAATGACCAGGTGCGGGCCTTCAGGTTCATCTCCCGCTACGAGGCGCACATTCCCTCCGGAACATGTAAAAAGTATGCTGAAACCTATTTAAACGCCGCGTTATGGGACAATTGATCATACCGGAGGATCAGCAAACCCGTGGCCGCATGATGGAGGTGGCTATGCTGATGAGAAAGGTAGAGTTGCGCCTGTCGATGGAGCAACTTGCCGCGCTGGGCAGGATCATGAGCAGCTACCTGGCCAATTTGGATTTACTTCACATCGATGATAAGGCGGTATTCTTTCTGCTATACCAGATTTACGAAGGCAAGGTACGCAAGAAGATGCTCTCGACCAAGCGTATGCTCAGGCTGTCGCTCGACATGGCGCAGGCCTGGGCCATGATTTCGATGCTGCAGGACATGGACATGGCACCCTGGCCTTTCGAAGAATCAGTAAAGCAATGGATCATTTACGAAATAGACCACAAAACTGTATAACATGAAACGCCCCAGGAACCATTCGCCTCAGGCAGCGGTAAAACGCCGGCGCGGACGCAACCCCGAACTGATCCGCCGGCGCGACATGAAACTGCTCATGCGGTTTCATGAAGAGACCGAAGTACGGCGTCGCCGGTTCGACGATGTGGTGAAAGACCTGTCGCTCGATGAGTTCTTTATCAGCGAAGATCGCATCTGGCTCATCATTCGCCGAAACCTGTCTACCCTTGACAAGATCGCCAAGGGTGAACCCGTGGAGCTTGAGATGGTAAGCCGCGATAAGAATCAATTGAACCTTTTTTGATAATTTAGCCAATAATCAAGTATTCACCTAAAACTAAACAGTATGATTTCACAAAGCGCATCAGGAAACCAAACGGATCCTATTTTTATGATGATCATGTTTCTCGTAATCGGTATCGGTATATTTTTAGCCTTGAGGCCTGTAATGCTCTGGTACTACAACATCAATGAGATGATAAAGAACCAGCAAAAAGAGATCAGCCTCCTCGGCCGTATCCTCAATGAGATCGTTGAATCCAACGATCATAAAAAAGAACAGGAAACAACAAAGCAGTAACCGTTACCAAATTAAAACACCATGGACCAATCAATCACATATGCCATCGGATTTATCTTTTTGGGAATCTTTTTACTTGTCGT
>Ga0247842_10004145_pt1 | contig 18546 bp, 19 predicted proteins | sample LaCruzMarch2015__3_FD_192411 | JGI IMG/M metagenome (GOLD analysis project Ga0247842, IMG submission 192411) | Freshwater microbial communities from meromictic Lake La Cruz, Castile-La Mancha, Spain - LaCruzMarch2015_19m | ecosystem: Environmental > Aquatic > Freshwater > Lake | place: Spain...
AGCTTTCATAGTAGCTACATTGTAGCTACAATAAACGTTTAAAGCTATCTAATGAGCAAAATAAGCAAAAACAGTCTAATCAGTTAGCAAATACATACCTATCAGAAAAAAAAAACGGTTTTTGTAAAGGTATTTTCTAACTGATTAGGCTTTTTTGGTTTAGGTCGTTTTGTTTTGGTTTTAGTAGTGCCCATTTTACTCTTGGTTCTACTGCCCAGTATTTGTCTTTTCCGTCTTTTCTTCTTAGGTAAATGCATCCGCTGGATTGTAGTTGGCTGACATAGGTTGATACGTTTGAGCGTGCAATCTTTGTGTTTTTTGAGAGAGTTTTATTTGTTACTTCAGGGTGTTTTACTGCTTCGAGTAGTACTACTTTTGCTTTTGGTTGAATGTCTGCGAGGTATCTTTTTTCTAAGATTGAATTGAGTATTATTGCTAAATCATTTTCATTAATTATTATTGGTTTTTCAGTTGTTATTTCACCAACTGCTGTTGACAAGCTATTTAGTATGTTTCTTATGTTTCCCCCATATAAATCGTACAATACCTTTAGTACTTCTTTTTTGTAAGGCACTATGTAAGTTAAGTCCTTTATTCGCAAATATTTTAGACGGGCACTAATTATTTCTTCTATTTCTTTTAGACTTAATTCATTAATCACAATTGGTGTATCAGACATTATGGATGAAAGTCGAGGCATACTTTGTATTATTGAGTGGGTTGTTAGGTTTCCAACAAATATAAAGTGTACATTTTTTGTTTGAAAAAAATCTCTAAGATTTTCGAAAATTGTTCTTAATTTTTTTTCAGGAATTAATTCGAGATTGTTATAGTGAATGATTATGTCCTTCTCTGTTTTCATTGCTATTTCATCAACAAGTTCTTGGAAAAATGTTTGTAGAGTATATTGAGAGATTACCTGTGGGTTTCTGATTGTTTGGCTATAATTTCCCCCAAAACCAGCAACATCTATACCAAAACTTTTGTCGATAACCCCAAAGTCTACTACTGATTCTAACTTTTTAAATATTTTGTCATCAATTATCTTTTTTTCAACAATTTTTATTGAAGAATAAATTGCAGAGAGCGTGTTTAAAATGAAGCTATTTGCATCCCAATCTGATTGCGTGGCAATTTCTTTGAAAGGAGTAAAAAATCCCGCTTTTGTTGCATTATATCTTGCAACATTAACAAAGGTTGTTTTTCCCAATCCAACGTCTCCATAGACAAGTATTCTTGAGCCGCCTCTTGAACCAAATAATCTTGAAATACGTTTTAATTCTTCAATTCTGCCAACAAAGCTGTCTATTGGTATAGTTCCACCTTTTACTAATAGGGGGGATGTAGAAAACGGGTTTTCTTTTAGTCCATATAGTTCCCAAATATTATTAAGTGATTTTTCAAAGTCCATAACAAAGCCCCAAAACAATATACTTATAACAATAGCCATATTTATATACTTTTTCATAGTTATAATTAGTTATAACAAAAGCTATAACTATAGAGTTATAACTATGCGGACAAAGGATTTAGATTGTTATCACCATCGCGGTTTTGAAAAGACAGCGAAAAGAGGCAAGGCAGCGAGGTATTAAACCCATTTTGTTTGAAGAAACCTTTCCAAAGTGATACAAAAAGTGTATCACTTTAACCAAAAAGTGATACGAATAACGTATCACTTAACACTATTAATTCCCCCAACATTTAAATCTTTCTTTCAAAAGAAAGATTTTGATACAAATTGTTCTTTTAAAAGAACAATTCTAAACAAAATAAAAGCCTTAATTTAAACATCAACTATACATTGTGTTATCCATTTGTTTCCTTGTTTTGTAACTTTGAGTTCGGAGTATGTTGCTGCTTTTACGTCAACTTTGAATTTGTGTTTTTTTGGGTCAAGTGTTGTTCCTGCAGCTTTTGCCCGCAAGTTGTATTGTTCATTTTCTTTTGTGATGTGGATTGAGAAGTCAGAGAATAATAATTTTTTTGTGTCTTTAATAAAAAGTAATTGATTTAGAAAGGCTACGAGTAGTGCGCCTTCATCATTTGCGCTTACTTCTATTACTTCTTTCTTGTCTTTTCCAAAGCTTTTTACGTCAAGTATCACATCTGTCATTGCTTTTGCAGTTTCTTCGAAAGCTTCTTCTAGGGTTGCGCCAAATCCGCGTATTCCAATATCTGCTTTGTGTTCAAAATGTTCAAACATAGTGTCATCTCGCAAGTAAAATTACTTAAGAACTTTTAATAAGGCTAGCCAGTCATTCATTCATCATAAAAAGTTGGTTTTTATCCAATAATAATTGAGCCTTTATTCGCCTATGTCTCCTGCCCACGTTTTTGGGTTTTTCTTTATAAAATCGGCAAGCGTTTTTTTGCATTCGTCGAGGTCAAGATTGACTAGTTCCACTCCTCTTTCTTCAAGATACTTTTCTGGGCCTTTAAAGTTTTCATTTTCCCCCATTACTACTTGAGGTATTTTGTATAATAGGATTGCTCCACTGCACATATCACAAGGACTTAGTGTTGTGTATAATGTACACTTAGAATAGTTTTTGCTTCCCAGTTGTCCTGCATTTTCTAGGCAATCCATTTCTGCGTGTAGTATGACTGATTTTTTTTGTATGTATTGGTTGTGTCCTCGTCCAATTATTTTTCCGTTTAGTACTAGTACTGCTCCGATTGGTTCTCCACCTTCTCTAACTCCTTTTTTTGCTTCATTTACCGCTTCTTTCATGAATTTTTCATGTTTTATAATTTCAGATTCTATTTTAGGATTCATAAAAATCAAACAGACCCAAAAAGCTTCAGTATTGTTTTTTATTCTTTTTATTTTTCCATTCAATAAATGGTTTCATTTCGTTTTTTTCGTGTAATTGTGTTTCTTTGAGGAGTTTTGTTTTTGGAGCATTTTTGACATCGCGATAAATTTTTTCATCACTAAATCCTATTTTTGCTGCATCTTTTCTTGTGAGTCCATAATATAGTTTTTTTATTTTTGCCCATTCTGCTGCTGCGAGGCACATTGGGCAGGGTTCGCAAGAAGTGTATAATTCACAGTCGCTTAAGTCGAATCGTTTTAGTTTTTTTGCGGCTTTTCTTATTGCCACAATTTCTGCGTGCATTGTGGGGTCATTTGTTTTTAGCACTCTGTTGTGCCCGCGTGCAATTATTTTTCCGTTTCTTATAATTACCGCGCCAAATGGCCCGCCGTGGCCTTTCTTTACCCCAGCGCTGGCTTCGTTTATTGCTTCAAGCATGAAACTTTTCATGCCAAGATTATGTATTAGGTAGTTTTTATCTGTTTCCAAGGCACTTTTACTTGAAAATAACAGCTAAATTAGAATCTTATAAAAGAGACTTCTGCTTATTTTTTAATTTGCTGTTAAATTCTTTCCAGTATAAAATCTGCTCTTTTTTCAATTGGTATTACTGGAACCATTATTACTTCACACCCTAACTTTTTGTAGGAATTGTAAAGAGCATCATGAATTAGTTGAGCTTCTTCTTCGCTTTCAATTCTTATCCCGTCTTTTTTGAACTCGAGTCTTTCAAAAAAGAATACTTTGTGGTATTTTTCAGGTTCTATTAATCCAAAAAAGTCTTCTATATTAAATCCTAATAAAATGTGTGAGTACACTACTGAATCAATTAGGCTTCTATCAAAGAATACTAATTCATTATTTCCTAAAAGTTTTTCATGTTTGTGTTCTTCAGCGATTTGTTTTTTAAAAATTAGTAATTGTCTTAATAGTGTTTCTCTGTCACAGGCTTTTTTTTCTAGTCTTGCTTCTATTACGCTTCTTGCTAGTTCCGGACTTACTTTATGTCCTCTTTTTTTTAATTCTTCAAGCACGCTTGTTTTCCCAGAGCTTGGCCCCCCAGTAAAAATAATTGCTTTCATACTGCAACTAATCAGCATAGGAAATATTTATTCTTTTCTTATGTTGACTTATTTACTTAATTTTATTTTATTTAAACAAAAATGCTATTATTTTTGTGATAAAAAGATGTATATTCAAAAAAAGTTTTGATTGAAAGGAATTATCCTTTCAATTCAAATTCAAACTAACATTACCAAAAACTTTTATCCTTTCAAATCGATTTCTAAGTGTACTGTTTCTGGTATTTCTACTCTCATTACTCTTTTTAGTGTCCTTTCGTCGGCTTGTATGTCAATTAGTCTTTTGTGGATTCTCATTTGCCACTGTTCGTATGTTTCTGTTCCGCCCCCACATGGACCTTTTCTTGTTGGAATGCATAGTTTTTTTGTTGGGAGAGGTATTTTTCCTGAGTGTTTAGCTCCGGTCCTTTCCGCAACGTCAATTATTCTGTTGCATATGTCTTCCAATGTTTCATAGTTTGTACTGCTTAGTTTTATTCTTGCTGTCTGCATAAACACCCACTTTCCTTTTAATTTGCTAAATATTAAGGTGGAGATGGAAAATATCTTCCATCCCCACTTGACTTGCTTTTCAAAGCAAATCAATTAATTTTCTTACTGTTTGCTAGCAGTTATACTTTTTCTACTTCTAGTACTACTCCTGCTGCTACTGTTTGTCCCATGTCTCTGATTGCGAATCTTCCCATTTGTGGGAATTCTGAGAATTTCTCTAGGCACACTGGTTTTGTTGGCACAATCTTTACGATTGCTGCGTCTCCAGTTTTCAAGAATTTTGGATTCTCTTCTACTGTTGCGCCTGTTTTTGGATCCATTCTCTTTCTTAGTTCAGTTAGAGTCATTGACATTTGTGCTGTGTGTATGTGGAATACTGGTGTGTATCCAACTGGTATTGCTGTTGGGTGGTTTAGCACAACTATTTGTGCAACGAACGCCTTAGCAACTGTTGGTGGATTTGTTGTGTGTCCTACAACGTCTCCTCTTGCCATGTCTTCAGCACTTAGTCCTCTGATTGCGAAACCAATGTTGTTTCCTGGTTTTGCTTGGGCTAGTTGTGTGTGATGTTCTTCAACTGATTTTACTTCGCCTGTTTTGCCGCTTGGCATTACTATAACTTTATCACCTGGTTTTACTATTCCAGTTTCTACTCTTCCAACCGGGATTGCTCCAACACCTTTAATGTTGTATACATCTTGTAGTGGAATTCTTAGTGGTTTGTCTGTTGGTGATGGTGGTGCTGTTAAATCATCAAGTGTGTCTAGTAGTGTCTTTCCTGTGTACCATTTCATGTTTTCTGTTTTCTTTACTATGTTGTCTCCTCTCCATGCTGATACTGGAACGATTCTAATGTTGTCTTGTTTGTATCCAACGCCTGTTAGTAATTTCTTTACTTGGTCTTCAACTTCTTTAAATTTAGCTTGATCGTAGTTCACTTCATCCATTTTGTTTAGTGCTACAACGATTTGTTTTATTCCCATAACTTGTGCTAAGAATGCGTGTTCTTTTGTTTGTGGTTGTATTCCGTCTTTTACAGCAACAACTAATACTGCTACATCTGCTTGGCTTGTTCCTGTTATCATGTTCTTAACAAAATCTCTGTGTCCGGGAGCGTCAATAATTGTGAATGTGTGTTTTTGTGCTTCAAATCTTTTATATGAAACATCAATTGTTACTCCTCTTTCTCTTTCTTCTTTTAGGTTATCCATTACGTACGCGAATACGAATGTTCCTTTTCCTCTTGATTTTGCTTCTTCTTCAAGCTTTCTGTATTCTTGTTCGCTTAAAGCTCCCCCATCATAAAGGAGTCTACCAACTGTAGTTGATTTACCATGATCAACGTGTCCGATGAAAACTACGTTAATTAAGTCTTTTTCTGCCATTATGATTCCTCCAATGAACCTTGCTAAGGTATAGAAAAGTGCTCTACGTCAACTAGACGCTTCTAGCACCAATACTCACCTTAATCGCATTTATTCGCGCTACTCTGCGATTTTAAGCCATTCATCAGGCAACGCTCTTACTCTAATTCCCCATAAGAAAGTTTTTAAAGGCTTGTCCCCAAAACCGTCAAAAACTGCCTTGTTTTGCTTTATAGGACATGAAAAAGAATTTTAAGTAAGAATGTCGTTAGTTTTGCATGGTCTCCACTCGTCTTCTTCAAAAACCACAGCCACTAGATTTTCGTCCTCGTTCAAATACCCAAATTAGGCGACAGAACTTAAGGCATCATGAAAGGGTTGGTGAGCTTGGGAGAAAAATCCCTCTTAGCCCAATTAGAACAAAACAAATTCTTGCTGCAAGAAAAAAATACTTTGCAAATATTAGAAGAATTCCTTTTGTTAATAAGCTTCTTAGTGGACAAGTTAGGTTTGAAGTGCCTATTGGAAAAACAAGAGCAACTTTTACTTTACTTAAAACTGGATTAAAGCTAGAAGGATTAAATCGTCCCGTTGTTGTTGTGCTTGATAATTGGGGGAGAAAAATGTTGTTTTACAAAAGCACTGGAATGAATAGTAAAAAGCCAGGAACTTGGCTTCCTTTTAAGGGACTTGAGTTTGTAGAATTTAAAAATGGTGAAAAGGATTGGTGGTATCAGAAGTATGCCGGCCACCCGCACTTTCCCGAGTACCTAATGTTCATTTCTGAGGAAATAAAAAAACGCGAACACGAAGTTGAATTTAACAAGAAGTGGGGGCATGATGAAGTTAATGCAATTAATGAGTACTTTTAAAAAATTCCAAATTAACCTTTGACGCGTACCCAATTTTGGCAAACTTTTGTTATTATTTATTTATGCTTTTAGTTGTTTTTTTCGCTTTTCTTTTTCTGGTTCGACCAAGTAGTTTTCTTTTGAGGTAATTGGTTTTCCTATTCTTTTTTCAGCGTCTTTTCTTGCATTGCCTGCAACTTCTCCGCCTTCGTTCGCTGCGGTTTTGCATGGCACAAATCCTTGTGCGTCTTTGGTTTTGGTGATTTCAGTAGTGACTTTTTCGCCTAGCATAGTAAAAATTGTTTCTAAGTCGTTCATGTGGTCGCGAAGGTTTTGGTTTTTCGTATCTAGGTTTTTGAATTCTTTGTATTCTTCTACTGTTTTGCCAAACGTTGCTTTGCTTATTTCGTTTGTGAGAATAGCGAATTCTTTTCCTTCTTTTACAGCCCTGTTTTTCCACTCGTTAGTGAGTTCTTGCCTTATTGCTATTCCGCGCAATCTTTTTTCTATCCAGTCCTGCGAATATCCTTTTAATTCATAATATCGTTTAACCCTGTTCTGTGCAAGTTCGGGGTTTTCTATTTCTTGTACTCTTTCATACCCTGTTTTTGCGAGCCATAATTTGAATGGTTCGGCTTTGGGTGATGGAATTGATTGAATAATCCTAAAAGCCCCTTCAGTATTAACACAATTCATTTGTTGCTTACCTCCAGAAGTTTGGATTGAAAGGGTATGTACAAATTGTACCCACCCTTTGTTTAGTTCTTCATCCCTTTGTCGCACCTTACTAATGTATTGCTTAATATCACTTGAATCAGTTAAAACAAAAACAATATCTTCTAAAACAAACCACCATTCTTCATTATTCCATAGTCTTCTAATTTTACTACCTTCAAAAAATGCTAATCCTGTTTCCAAATAAATCACTAAAACGACTCTGCTACTTTTTGTTTTTAAATGCACTGTAAGTGTTTTGCCGATGTAACAAAATACTAAATAAGTTAAGCATCAACCCTTAACTTAAGACTTGAATGAAAAAATAAAGTTTTTGAGGAATCGCATTTCGCGAGTTCCCCAAAAATAAATAGTTTGTTTTGTTTATTAATCTAGGAAGAATTGCCATGTTTTGATTTCTTCTGGCATTCCTTTTCTTTTTCTGATTTCTTTTATTGTTGTGAGTTGTAAGTCGCGTGGCAGGAGTTCGTATCCGTAGTATTCTGCTGTCCATACTGCTCTTCCTTGTGTTGCGCCTCTCATTGCGCTTGAGAATCCTATTAGTTCTTTTACTGGTGCTTTTCCGATGATTATGCTTGAGTCTCCTTCTTGTCTCATTTCTGTGATTTGTACTCTTCTTCCGCCTAGTTCGCGGCTTGCTGCCCCCATTTGGTCTTCTGGGACTGTTACTGTTAGTAATTGTTTTGGTTCGTATAGCATTGTTCCTGCTTGTAACATGCATGCGTATATTCCGCGTGTTACTGATGGTAGTACTTGTGCTGGTCCTCTGTGGATTGAGTCTTCGTGTAGTGTTGCATCATCTAGTTCTACTAAAACGCCTTGGCATTTTTCTTTTGCTAGTGGTCCTTGGTCCATTGCGTCTTTGAATGCTTGTATTACTAGTTCTCTGATTTCGTGTAGTGCTGTTATTCCTCTTGTTTTGTCTATTAGTGCGTTATTTCCTTCTACTGCCCATACTTTTTTTGAGTCATCAGTTGAGAATCCTACTGCTTGTAGTTTTGCTATTGATTCTGCATTTTTGAATTTTACTTTTCCGATTGGTGTTGTTAGTTCGGATAGGTTTTTGTAAATGTTTTCTGGCATTGGTACTACTTTTATTTTGAATTTGTTGTGTTTGTTTGGTGATTTTGCTTCTAGTACATCGCTAGATCCTTCTATTCCTTCGTGGAATACTACGATTGGGGATGATGTTTGTATTTCGATTTTGTGATTGTTTACTATTCTGTATGTGTTTACTTCTAAGTGTAGTTCTCCCATTCCTGATAGTAAGTGTTCTCCTGTTTCTTGGTTGATTGTTGTTCTTAGGTTTGGATCTTCTTTTGATAATTTTCTTAGGGCTTCGATTAGTTTTGGTAGGTCTTTTGGGTTTTTTGCTTCGATTGATACTGTCATTACTGGTTCTGCGTTACTCATAAAGCTTTCGAATGGTTTTACGTTTTTGTCTGTTGCTACTGTTTCACCTGCGTAAATGTCTTTTGTTCCTACGATTGCTGCAATATTTCCTGCTTCTGCTTTGGATATTGTTACAAATTCGTTTCCCATGTATACTCCTACTTTTGATACTTTTACTTCTCTGTGTGCTCCTAGTAGGTACACCATTGAGCCTGGTGCTAGGGTTCCTGAGTATACTCTTCCTGTTGCTACGTCTCCTGCGTGTGCATCTACTGATACGTCTGTTACAACCATTGTTATTGGTCCTTTTTCATCACAAGTAGTCATTGATTTTGCTGCAGGCATTGTCATGTCTCCGCCCCAGATTTTTTGTATTCTATATACTTGCGCTTTTTTTGGGCTTGGTAAGTGTTCTACTACCATTTGTAGTATTACTTCGTGTACTGGTGATAATTTTGCTAGTTCGTCTTGTTTATCATTTTTTAAGAAGTTATATACTTGTTTGAAGTTTATTCCTGATTTTTGCATGTATTGTGCGCTTACTCCCCATTTTCTTTTTGCTGAACCGAATGCTACTGTTCCTTTTTGTATGCTTACTTGCCAGTCTTGTTTGAATTGTTCAGGAGCGTTTCTTTCAATTAGCATGTTTACTTTTGCGATTACTTTAACGAATTTTTCTTGCATTTGTTGTTCGTCTGCGTTTAATTCTTTTATAATTCTGTCAACTTTGTTTATGAATAAAACTGGTCTAACGTATTCTCTTAGTGCTTGGCGTATTACTGTTTCTGTTTGTGGCATTACTCCTTCTACTGCGTCAACTAGTAGTATTACTCCGTCAACTGCTCTCATTGCTCTTATTACTTCGCCTGTAAAATCAACGTGTCCTGGTGTGTCAATTAAGTTGACTAAATATTTTTGGTTTTTCCAGTCAAATCCTAGTGAAATGTTTGCTGCGTTAATTGTGATTCCTCTGTCTTGTTCTTGGTCTTCGTAATCCATCATTTGTACTTTGCCGGATAGTTCTTGGTTAATTAGTCCTGCTGCTGCGATTAGTGAATCTGATAGTGTTGTTTTTCCGTGATCGATGTGTGCTACTGTTCCGATATTTCTAATATTATCTCTGTTACTCATTAATGTTTCTACTAGTTCCACCATTGTTTCTGTTCGTCCCAAATTAACCACCAATTACAAAATTTATAACCTCTCTGGTAATAATACCAGAAAAAATAAAAAACAATTCTCTGTGCCGTCAAAGACGGCACAAGTATTTTCGCTAAAAGAGCCCATCACCATTATCTTGATGCTTTTGCGATTCTTTCAACTTCGTCTTTTCTTTTTATTGCTGAACTTTTAATATCATTTGCTGAGGCTGCAATTATTTCTTCTGCTAGTGCTTGACTTGCGCTTACTTTTTTGTTAAATGATCCGCCAAATCCGCCTAGTGCAATGTTTTTGATTGATTCGTCAAGTCTTTTTAGTGGAGAAACGTCAACTGCGAGTGAGTATGCTACTCCGCCTCTTTTGATTCTTGTTACATCTTCTCTTGGTGCTGAGTTTTCTATTGCTTTTACTAGTACTTGTATTGGGTTTTGTTTTTTTTGTTTTTCTATTATGTCAAATGCTCCTTCAACTATTTGGATTGCTTCCATTTTTTTTCCGCAGCTTCCTCTGCCTCTAATAAATTTTCCACTTAATTTTCTTTTTCCTTGTCCTGATCGCATTATTTTGTTTACGAGTCTTTCAACTACGTTTAAGTTTGCTTTTTCAAATCTTCCTTGTGTTTTTCTTCCGAATGAGTGTGGTATTACTATTGGGTCTATGTTCATGTATTTTACAAGGCTTGGGTCGGTTATTATTACGTCGCTAAATGACCATTTGTTGAATAGTTTGTAATCCGAGAATTGGGATTTCTTTTTAATAAAAAATGGTTTAACTTCAGGGTGTGATTCTTTTACAGGATCTGTTTTTGGAACAATTTTAACTGGAGCTTTTCCTTCAACTTTAACTTCTTTTGTTGCTTTTTGGGCATCAGTACCATTTTTTGCTTCTTTTGGTGTCTGAGTAATTTCTTTTGGTGCTTCTTTAATTTCTTTTGCAGCTTTTGGAGCTTGTTCAGCAACTGGTGTGATTTGTGCTTCAATTTTTGCTTCAATTTTGTCCATTCCATCATCCTCTTTTTCCTGCTATCATAAAACGAATTTTATCTCTTTGTCTTTTCTTTTCTTCCAGTTCTTAGCATTTCTAAACTTATTCCGTTTACGTGAGTTACTCTATATTTAACTCCCCAAAGGTCTCCTTTTGGTCCATTTTGTGCTCCACCAAGTCCTTCAACTACTACTTCGTCGTGTTCGTCAATAAATTTTATTGCGCCGTCATATGGTGCTAGTGCGGTTAGTTCTCTTCCGTTTTTAATTAGTTGTACTCTTACACATTTTCTGATTCCTGAGTTTGGTTGTTTTGCTTCTACCCCTCTTTTTTCGAGTACAATTCCTCTTCCTTGAGGTGCACCTTCTAGTAAGTCTTTAAAAATATTATTTTTTAGTCTTGTTTTTTTGATTGATCTTGCGTCTTTTTTCTTCCATTTTCTTCTCTTTTTTTCCATTGCGGAACCTGCGAACTCTCCATTACCCATTTTTATATCCACTCTTGACTCGTAGTTTAAGCGAAATTTGAGAACTTCTTTTCTGATAATTCCCTGCTCACCAATCTAATTCAGTAATGCAAATCTTTTTAAATGCTCATCTGAGCACCTTCAAAATTGCACTTATTAAAAACTGCTTTAAAATTGTTATAAATAGTAATTAAAACCCTTTTTTACTATTTTTCCTTAATGACTGAAAAGTTGTATTTGATTGATTCTTACCTTAAAGAGTGTACTTCTATAGTAACTTTTATTGATCCACTTAATCCAAAAAAGATTGAGCTTGATAAAACTGTTTTTTATGCTGTTAGCGGTGGTCAGCCTAGTGATGTTGGGTTAATTACTAGTCTTTCTGACTCAAAATCACACCATGTTGTTTGTGTAAAAAATGAGTTAAATAGGACTTTGCATGAGCTAAATAGCGAAACTGAGTTAAAAGTTGGTGATAGTGTTAAGTGTGCAATTGATTGGGATTTGAGGTATAAGCATATGAGGATGCACTCTAGCGCGCACATTTTAGCTGCAATTATTTTTAAGGAAACTAAAACACTTATTACTGGTAATCAACTTGGTGCGGAAGAATCTAGAATGGATTTTTCTGTCAAGGATTTTGACAGGAATTATTTGCAGTCAATTGAGGATAAAGCTAATGAAATAATTGCGCGAGATTTGCCAATTACTATTTCTTTTGAAGATAGAGAGAAGGCTCTCGAACGAAAAGAACTTTTTAGGCTTAAGGATAAGCTTCCTAAAGACATTCCTATTTTTAGGATTCTTTCTATTGATGATTTTGATGTTCAGGCTGATGGCGGAACTCACGTTAAGAGTACTAGCGAAGTTGGTAGAATAAAAATTACTGATATGAAGAATAAGGGTGCGGAGAATAGAAGGATTTATTGGAAACTTGAAGATAAGCTGCAAATGGTGGTTGAATGATTATTTTTTTGTGTCGTCATGGCGAAACTACTGGCGATATTGAGGATCGTTATGGTGGGGATTATGAGGACGAGCTTTCGAAGAATGGGAAAAGCCAAGTAAGTGGTCTTGCAGAAAAACTTAAGAATCAAAATATTGAAGTTGTTTTTCATAGTCCTAAACATAGAGCAATTCAAACTGCCCAAATTGTTTCCAAAGCTTTAAATGTTAAAACTATTGTGGCAAAAGATTTTCGTGAGAGAAATGCGTATGGTGTGCTTACTGGCCTGATTAAATTAGATGCTCAAAAAAAGTATCCGCTTGAAGTCCAAAAACTTCAAATGGATAAAATCAATCATTCTGTTTGTTGTTCTGAAAATTATTCTGTGTTCAAAGCGCGTGTATTAAATGAGTTTTCAAATACCACTTCAAGCAAAAAGTATAACACTGTTTGTATTATTACTCACGGCGGTCCAATTAGTTGTATTGTTAGAGAGTTGCTTAACTTAGGAGAAATAAAAAAGCTTTCTGATTGCGCGATTCTAAAAATCAATTCAAGTGAAGACTCTTTAGATTTGATTGAATCCAGTGGAATGGAACTTGAACAGCAATTAAAATAATAGAATTCATTAATAAAGATTTAGTCTTTTTTAACACTAAACTAATAAGTCAACTACTTTAGATTTTAATCTTTTTTTAATACTGCAATAATAAACCCAATTATTATGGTTACTAAAAGCACTAAAATATCTTTTACTAAGAATCCTAAATCTGAGAATCTAACAAGTATTCCTAAAAGCAAGTTGTTTGCTGCTGTTAGGGGTGCAAAGCTTGCTAAAAATGCTACGCTTGGCGGCATTAATTCAAGCGGTACTATTATGCCACTTACAAATAACATTGGGATTACAACAAGTAGTGAAAGTAGTATTGCTGTTGATTGGCTTTTTGTAATTGTTCCAATAATTAAGCCGATTGAGATGAATGCAAACAAAATTAATAGTAATGCAAGTAAAACTATAAAGTAATTCAAAAAGAAGCTGAAACCAAAAAACACTACTACGGTTAGAATTATTATTGCAATACAAATAAATCCAATTATTGTTTGACCTAATAATTTTCCAAACATTAATTCTAGTTTGCTTGTGTGGCTAAGTGTTAAACGTAGTGGAATGTTTTGGTTCTTCTCTGAAAGCATGACTATTGAAGTTAATAGTACACAGGCAAGGACTAATATTATTGCGAGCGTATTAGATACTGTTACTCCAAGCAAAGTAGGATCAACTGTGATTAAGTGCACTACTAGTCTTTCATTTTCATGCACTGGAACCATTTCTACTTTTATTGGTTCTGCAATTGATTCAGGGTCTAATTCACCAAATCTATTTATTTGTCCCATCAAGTTTTCAAAAATTGTTTTTGATTGGACTAATTTTGTCTCAATTTCATTTTTTGATGATCTGCTTTTTGATATTACATCTCGTGCTTCGGCTACTAGCACCTTAAAGTGTTGAATTTGGGTGTCAACATTAACTAGTGTTGTTGATGCTGAATTGAGTTTAGTATCAATATCATTAACTTGTGTTTCTGCATCAGTAATTACGGAGTCTACTGAATTTATTGTCTGCATTAAATTTGATTGAGAAGAGTTTATTGAAGATAAGTTTGATCCAACTATAAAAAGTTGATATCTTATTGTTCCAAGTGTGTTTTTCAAAGTAGTAAGTGTATTAATTTGTGTCCCAAGAGCTACACGAGAATTATAATCATAAAAATAGTTTGTGTAAATATAGTTTAGTTGGGTTATTGCAGCACTTAATGAGGTTTCTTGTTGGTATAGTTGGTTAGAAAGTGAAATTATTTGATCTGAATAACTGTTTGCGTTTGTTGTTAATCCTGTTACTTGCGATTTAGCTGATTCAAAATTTGACCTAACCACTAGAAGTTGTTGTTTTAATGATGCATTTTTTTGTTTAAATGATTCCACATTTTGCTTTTGCACAGCCAAATCGCTTTCTATTGATGCTATGTCAAAAGAATTAATTTTGATTTCAAGAGAATCTAAATTCTTTTCAGCTAAATCAAGGTCACTAACAAAAATATTTATTTTTTGGAGTTCTGTTTGCATGCTGCCTGAAAGCCCGCCCATTGTTGAAAGTAGTCCTGATACAGTTTGGAGTACTTTTTCATGTGCAACTTTTTTTATGCTGCTTTGTAAAAATTCTCCGTATAATGATGATGCAAATGCACTTGAATTATCATAATAAACCTTAATTTTTACAAGCCCATCTTCTGCTCCTGCATCTAAAATCTCAAGCCCTACATGGACTTGTTTTAGTTTAACTGCTTCTTTAAGTTCATCAATTGAATTGTATTCTATAATATGATAATTTGTTGAGTCTTTTGATATCTCTCCAATGAGGCTACTACTTGTTTTTAGTAATCCTACATTAATTTGTGTTGAAGTTTCTACTCCAGTTCCTGATGCAGCTAAACCCATTAATAGCGCGCCAAGAAATGGATAAAGAAATATTAATAGGAGCGCAATTCATTGGTTTTTTACTTTGAGTAATTCTTTTCTGATTATTGCTAGTAGCCTCATTAAGCTTCACCCATCTTTGATCCAGTAATGTTAATGAATACGTCTTCAAGAGTTGCACGTTTTAAGTCAACACTAGATATAACAAACTTTTTTTGAGCAATTTCGTCAAGAACCCCAACTATTTGTTCAAATAATTGATTATTTTTCATCGAGATATTAATTGTTTTATTTACATATTCTACAGGAATAGGTCCAAGTTTTTTTCGTAATAATTCAAGTGTCACTGTATCAACAGGATTTTTTGTATTTACTTGCAGTATGCTTGGCCCACCGTATTCTAGTATTAATTCTTTTGGCGCGCCGTATGCTACTACTTTTCCGTTTTTAAGCAGAGTAATTTTTGAACATAGATGTTCTGCTTCATCCATGTAGTGTGTGGTTATAATTATTGTTTTGTTCAAGTTTTCTAATTCGATTATTTTTTTCCAAAACATTTTTCGCATCCCTGGATCTAACCCAACAGTGGGTTCGTCAAAGAATATTATTTCAGGATCAGATATTAGTGATAATGCGATGTTGAGTAGTCTCTGATATCCTCCGCTTAAGTATTCAACTGGCATTTTTCTAAAGCCATCTATTTGAAGCCAACTTAATAGGTATTCAATTCTTTTTTTTTGCATTTCTTTTGTTAAGTTAGTTAGGGAAGCAAAAAACCTCATATTTTCTTCAACTGAAGAATTTAAGTATGCTGAAATTGCTTGGGGCACTATGGCTATTTTTCCTTTTAGGTTTACTGGTTTTCCAGAATAGTAAACAACTTTTCCTTCGCTTTGGTTTTCTAGCCCTGTAATGATTTTAGTAATTGTACTTTTTCCTGCTCCGTTGCTTCCAAGTAACCCAAATATTTCGCCTGCTGATATATCAAATGAGACATCATCAAGAACTAGTTTTTTTCCATATTTTTTCTTTACATTTTTAACTGAAACTACTACTGCCCCAGTAGAATTAGTAGATTTACTTAATGGAGCTAGTTGCAGAGCCTTGTCTTTTTCAGTCCCCACTTTTTCAGCCATACTAATAAAACAAGATAGAAGTATATAAAATGTTAGAATTGCCCCTAACTTGGCCAAAAACACTACTTCGTGGGTTTTTACTTTTTTAAAATTCGTTTTGCTATACTACTTTAAAGACCCTTAAATTCAGAAAAATAAAGAAATTGGCTGCTTTTGCAGCCAGAATCAAATAATTAGTTTGGGAGTAAGGGTGGTGCGACTATTGTGCTGCCTGTCGTAAAAGAGCAGTCACTTGATACTCTTACTAGGAATGGTGCTCCGACATCGTTTGCCATTAGTGGCCCGTTGCTTTGTGTGGTTACTTGTGTTGCTGCTGCACTGCTTGATGATTGACTCCAATTTTGCATAGCGGAGTCCCATGTATTAAACCCTGTAACGCTGCAACCGCTAAACATGTCTTTTAATGTTTTTCCAATCATCCATGGCGCAACGTATACAAAATTCCAGCCAGTTTTTAATTTATGGCCTGTTAGGAAAGTATTCAGTGTTGCACTATCAACTTGTGGGGAACTTGTTATTGATCCAATATTAAGTTTCCCTGCACAGCTCTCGGTAGTATAAACCCACATGGAACCCATAAATCGGGTTACTGAATAAGCAGTCATTGAAGCTAGTTGTGTGTCAGTTGGGTTTAATTCTGTGGAGCTAAACAAGTCGTATGCTGATTTGCTCGGTAGATATGTTGATGTTTGGCCTGCTTCAAGAATTGCACCGAAATAACTTTTCTGTGTCGGTGAATATATGAATACTGCCCTAACAACATTGCTGCAATCAGTCAGGTCTCCATACGGAATAATATTCCATCCTTTTTGGAAAGTATAGGTCATGCTTCCTGTTTGTGCGCTATAATCTCCTGCAAAAACTATTGAGGAAACCATCACTAGCATTATTCCTAATATCATTTTTTTCATCATTTTTCATTCCTCCTTTTTTTATTCTGGTAGTGCTGGGGGCGAAACTATTTGCCCTGTTGGTGAAAGATAACAACTGCTTGCAACTTTCACAACAAATGCTTTTCCTAAATCCCCTTCTCTAAGGATTCCTGTGCTTTGAGATAAATTTGTCACTGCAGCCGAACTAGATCCATATTCCCACTTTTGTAGAATTGAATTCCATGAATTAAATCCAGTAACATTACAATTACTAAAGATATCTTTTAGGTTTTTTCCAGACATCCATGGATCAATTGATACAAAATTCCATCCTGATTGAATCGCAAAAGTTTGTAACTCGGATATTGATGGGCTTTGATAGTCCTTTCTTCCATTCGCAGTACAGTCATTAATTAAATAAAACCAAACAACTGGTGACTTTGCAAAGTAAGTGTTCATCTTCAGTTCAGTTTGTAATATTTCCTGGAAATTCTTTGGTTTGTAAATAACATCTGATGTCATGCCTAACCCATTTGGAAACACTGCACTAACATAGCTACTCAAACTCTTAATATACGCAGAGTAACCTTTAACGTTTGTTTTAAAACAGTCAGGGTAATCTGAACTGCCTGAAAATTGTTGGAGAGAAACTAAATTCCACCCTTTGCGCAAAATTACTTTATTATACTGTGCTTCTGCAACTGGGCAGTTAGTTGTGCAATAGCTTGTAACTAATGAAGCGCCAGTTTTTGTTACTACTGTTGTGCCGCATGCTTCTGAACTTGAACTAAACTTTCCTGTCCACTTTCTGGAAGTATCCTCAGCACTTGTCAAAGTTATTTCATATTGTTTATTTTGCATTAGCGCTGAATACAATTCTAATTGGTATCCTGAGCCTGTGCCCGCGCCGCCAGTATTTGGTTCAATTCCAATAAATTCCATTGAAACCTTTTCATCAGAATTTACCCTAATTCTGCCATTTATTTTATCAGATACATTTCCAAGAGCAATACTTTTTGTTTGAGCATTGAATAACTGTTCGTTAGTATTTCTATTAGTCACAGTCATTGTTCCATTTGAGTAAACAACATCTAAAAACAAATTAACACAATCTCCTCCAGCTGATAAAACATATTGTTTGTATTTTGTATCCCAAACAAAATTAAAACTAAATTCTCCGGTAGCTGAAGTTGTCATTTGTTGAACTTGATTATAATCAACTGCGCCTTCCATATATGAAGATAACCCAAATGATACATTAGCTATTGGTTGATTTAGATTATTAACTAATTTTCCACTAATTGTTGTATTAAATGTTTCAGCAAAAGCAAATGAACCTACTACATAAAAAAGCATTATTAACAATATCATTTTTTTCATCATTTTTCATTCCCCCTTTTATTCTGGTAGTGCTGGTGGTTCTGGAATTGTTCCTTCAGTGCCAGTATTCCCATTATTTCCTGTGTTGTTTCCAAGTACTCCGTTGGCATTATTTCCATTAGAGCCTGAATTGTTGTCGTTTCCGTTGGTTTCTGTACAGCCAAATAAACTAAAGGCTAAAACTAGAGCAAAAACCAAAGCAATTATAGTTAAAACTTTATTTTGCAAATAAACTCCTCCATTTAATATAGTTAAGACAACAACAACGTAATATAAAAAACACCCTGTTTAGAAGACTTTGGGACAAAACTTTATAAAGGGTCAATTTTTAGATGTTCAGCTGAAAAATTGTGTAGGATTGCGCGCGTGAGCGCGGCAATCACCTGCCGTT
>Ga0247842_10004149_pt1 | contig 18528 bp, 13 predicted proteins | sample LaCruzMarch2015__3_FD_192411 | JGI IMG/M metagenome (GOLD analysis project Ga0247842, IMG submission 192411) | Freshwater microbial communities from meromictic Lake La Cruz, Castile-La Mancha, Spain - LaCruzMarch2015_19m | ecosystem: Environmental > Aquatic > Freshwater > Lake | place: Spain...
GGCGGTAGCTCCCTAAAGCCACCGCCCTCTTCATCTCGTCCATCTATTCTGATAATCTTTCTCTACAGGTCAACCTAATCTGAAAAATTCACCCCTTTTCTGTCCATAGAATCTGAAAACTTACATCAGCTTGTTGATCGAATCCGACAGGCAGTCAGGAACAAGGACGCTGACGACCTGGAAAAGGCAGCTCATGGCCTGAAAGGCTCTGTACTCAATTTTGAGGCAAAGCAAGTGGCAGATATCGCACAAGCGCTTGAAACTATGGGAAGGAACCGGGATCTAACTAAGGTTCAAAACGTCCTGTCTGAACTGGAAAAGCAAATCGAGTCCATGAGAGCCGAACTCCGGGCAGTGACGGACTAAAGCTGCTCTGTCAATAAGAGTCGCGGGGGCTGGTGTCCGACGCTTATCACAGTCGATCAGACTGTGGGGCATTGTCCGAGGCCAGCCACGTATTTTACCAGTGTAGCGTTTCTCGTGGCCCGGTCATTCTTGGGTCGTGCAGGAGAGTCGGAGCATTTCCTTGGGCTTGCCCGGTACCCTAAGTTCAAGGAAGGCAATGAAGCTCAGAAAGAAATGAGTCTGCTCAGACGATTGTGCCGTATGAGCGTAGAAGTCAGACTTTCAACAGAGCGGTTCGCGACGAATGTGATCAAAGTTCGAGTTGGCACGTACAACTGGCGCCCGCATGTCCATTTATCATACACGCACGAGCCGCCAGTGCTCAGGAGAAGGCGGAGCGGACATTTCGGTTGACGCATGCTCAGACAGTGATGTACGCTAAGGATGCCGATAAATGAAGATTTCGCAAAAATGCAAGGGAGCTTTGGCCCCTGCTACGTCCTGAGAGGTTCCAAAAAACCAACTTCTTCGTATGAAGTGTGGGCCGTCTAACCAAACCTCGAGGACTCCCAAGTCCAAGAAGAAAAGAAAGACCACCCCATAATTCTGGTTAGAATGCCCAGGCCGGTGGAGTGATCTATGGGAACCGCAATGCTCGATTGGTGGATAGCCGCAGTAATGGGAGTCGTGGAAGGTGTTACAGAATTTCTTCCCGTTTCCTCAACGGGTCATCTGATCTTGGCAGGCCATTTGCTTGGGTTCACTGGACAAAAAGCCTCATGTTTCGATGTGTTCATACAGCTGGGAGCAATCTTTGCCGTTGTGTGCCTCTATCACCATCGATTCATGGGGCTGATTCCCGTGCAAGGGGCCTTCAAATTCGCTCAGAGTGGTTTCTCGGGCGTGAGAGGCATAACCCTCCTAGCAGTCACCACTCTGCCGGCTCTTCTTATCGGTGCGTTGACTCACAATGCCATCAAGACGTATTTGTTTGCACCAATTACGGTGGTCCTGGCACTTTCATTGGGTGGGATCGCCATACTCCTCGTGGAGAGGTTCAAACCGGAACCTGATGTAGAAGCGTTGGACAACATGACATATAGGCAAGCTCTCGTCGTTGGCTTGTTTCAAGTTCTGGCCATGTGGCCTGGAATCTCTAGGTCTGCTGCTACCATCATAGGGGGAATGCTTTCCGGTCTCAACAGAAAGGTGTCAGCCGAGTATTCCTTCCTTGCCGCCGTGCCCGTAATGGTGGCTGCCACAGGGTACGATTTGTACAAGGAATGGCAATTCCTGAGCATGTCCGACATGGGTTTCTTCGCCACTGGATTCATCGTGTCATTCGTTTCAGCCATTCTAGCGGTGAAAACCTTTGTCGGCCTCGTGCAGAGGTGGTCGCTGGCCCCGTATGCTTGGTACAGGATTGCTGTAGCTTTGGTTTTTTATGTGGTATTCATAGCGCATTGACAGAATGAATCGAGAGCCAAGTGATTAACATGTGGATGGAGAGTCAGCCCGAGCCACTTGTTCTGGGGTTTCGTTCACAACAGTTCCTGGTACCCTTGGATCTTGAGAAGCTCCTGCAAGTTCTTAACTTCTTGGGCTCTATCCTTCCTGCAAACCAACAAGGCATCCGCTGTGTCCACCACAATGAGGTCCTCAACGCCGATGAGTGCGGTCAATTTCTTCATTGACGACACGATACACGATCCGCTCTGAAGGCTGATAAGATGCCCCCTAAAAGCGTTGCCGTCCTGATCCTTCTCCCATATCTTCTCAAGTGAATTCCAGGCTCCCACATCGTTCCATTCCACATCGGCGGGCATCACCAAAACGTTGCTGGCCTTCTCCATTATCCCGTAATCAATCGAAACACTAGAGATTGTCTCGTAGGCGTCCAGTACTGCCTGCGCTTCTCGTGGGGTGTCGAAATGCGGCACAACTTTTTCCATGGCATGAGCCAGTCGGGGAAGGTATGTCTCAAATGCCCTGATGATGGTCTTGGCCTGCCAAACAAACATACCGCTGTTCCAGAGGTAGTTGCCCTGAGCGATATATTCTGTTGCTTTCTGCAAATCCGGTTTTTCCACGAACCTTTTCACTCGGAACAAAGGTTGGGAGTCGACAGTCTTGGCGACGTCGGAATACTGTATATAGCCGTAACCAGTCTCCGGACTCATCGGGAGGATGCCGAATGTGATGAGCCATTCACCCTCCATTGCCACCCTGTGAGCAATGTCCATGAGACTAAGAAACTCTGCTTCTTTGCCAATCGTATGGTCCGCTGGTAGAACCGTAATAACCGCTTCCGGGTCTTGGTTCGCCAGCTTGTACGTACCCAGAGCAATGCATGGCGCCGTGTTGAGCCCCTGGGGCTCGACTACAATCATCCGTTGTGGAATACTCCCTAGTTGGAAACGGATTTCTTCCTTGTGAGCAAACCCACAAACGACCATCATGCGCTCAAACGGTATCAAAGGAGCGACCCTGTCAGCGGTCGCCTGTATCATGGTTCTTTCCCCGATTATGCGCAGAAGCTGCTTAGGCCTCACGATTCTGCTTTCAGGCCAGAAACGCGTGCCGCTTCCCCCAGCAAGTAACATCGCATAAAACATGGCAATCACCTCAGAGCTGATCGGAAATCGTTCCCCCGTCCCATGCCGCCCAGACTGGTGATTTGATTCTCCGTGTATCCCGATTCCCGCAAAGGAGCCATTAAATCGTTCTGAAGATCTGGCACCCATGTCTTGATCAACGTGATCTTTCCTAACGGCTCGATGGCAAAAGTTCCAAGACCGGCTGGGATAAGCACGGTAGAGCCTTGCTCGATCCGAAGAGGCCCTCCCTCTGGCCACAGGATGGACCCTTCTCCCGCTATAACATTCAACACCCAAAATCGAGAAGGATCACAGGTAAATTGCGTTTTTCCTGTGAGAGTCCACTTGCACACAGCAAAGTACTTGCAGGCGCACAAGTACTGGCAATCTCTGGTCCCGTGGGTTACCAGGAGTGATGGAATGCGGTGTTCGGGAACATAATCGAAATTAAGCACGTCTACGGCCTGTTGTAGATGAAGAGGCCTCACTGTCCCTGAATCTTGTCCTCTGTTCCAATCGTGCAACCTATAGGTGACGTCAGAGTTCTGTTGAATTTCCAATACTGTTACCCCCGGACCCAAAGCATGCGGCGTTCCGGATGGTATGAAATACACGTCGCCGCTGCGTGGTTGAATGAGCTTTAGCATCGAATCAATATTCCCGGCGTTGATCCGGTCGGTGATTTCTTGCTTTTCGAAGCCCGATTCCCACCCGACCATGATGAAAGAATCTTCAGCAGAGCTCAGGATCAGCCACATTTCGGTTTTTCCGCGAGACTGCTCATGCCGCAAAGCGTAGTCATCGTTAGGATGAACTTGAATGGACAATGGTTGGGAAGGAAACAAGTACTTGATAAGTAGAGGAAACGGGCAACCGATGTAATCTGTCAGTTCCGTTCCTATTAGCGGTGCCCCCAACTCGTGGATCAGTTCTCTCAAAGGCGTTAATCGGTGGACTCCGTTGAGGATTACGCTTCCGTCATCTTCTCCGTCATACGTCTCCCAAAGCTCACCGATCATAGGCAAGTCGCCTACCTCTCTTGGCAAACCCCAGCCTATGGATGTACTTCCCCACACCTTTTCCACGACCATTCGGCTCAGTTCCAGAGGGTAGAGCCCGTGATCGGCAGCCGCTACCTGTCTCTCTCCCAATGGGAAGATGTGTGGGAAGCATTCATCGCGAAGAATCGTGCCCCGAGGAACGCGGGACATCCTGCTCTGACCGCCCCTCACCTCAACCTTGCCCTCGATAGTGACGTTGGCTTCAAAAAATACGCTGCCATAAACATCCAGACTGTCCGCTCGAACGAGTGACAATGAGGAGGGATTTTCGAATCGGCTTCGCATTGCCAAAGGAGAATCCAAGAAATCTTCCGCAAAGAAAACGTGTGGCATGAACGGAAGCGAGTCCGGTCTCACAGGATTGCGCCGAAGGCGATACATGGAATCGAGTGTGCATGCATCGGACCGAAGCACGAGAAGATCTGACACCTTTTTCGTAGGAAAGAACCGTTCTCTCCCGACCCTCAGAGCTTTCGAATTGTCAAAACAACCAAGCGCCGCACCCATAGCCGTTTCGAGCTGAACCACTTTTCTGCCGTCAATGACCTTGTGGTTTTGAATAATGGGGAGATCGAGAGTTCCTTGTGACAGGTTGGCCGCCAAGGCCTGGAGGTTCACCCATATATTGTTGGTATTAAAGAACTGAAATCGTTGAATGTCCTGGAATGCAGACTTGTCCTCTGGCCCTACTTGAGCTATCTCCAATAGCTGTACTCGTCCATTTTGAATAACGGGCGTGCCTCCTTTTCGATCCGCATTTGTCCTGTCGGTTACTTCCAGGATGAAATCAAGCTCTTCTTCGCTCATCAATCCCAGTATCCACGGTTCCACACAGGCAGCCAGATTATCCAAATTCGAAATGAACGCCCATCGATAGCCTTGCTCCAAGAGGGTCTCCAGCTGATTGCTCCTCTTGAGGCTTGCATAGAGATCTCCGTGACCTGGGGGCACCCAATCCTCGTCAGTGCCGGTGTCAAGTGGATTGAACGAGTCTTGCAGCAGTCGGGGGACCTGGCTCTGCATCAAAGTCACGACTGGGAATCCCAGTTGATCTATGATCTTCATCGTGGGATCGTGGGTGAAAAAGCTGTTCATGAGTATCAAAGGGACGCGCAACCCATATTTCTCGTTCAGCGACTCCATTTGGTGAATCACGATTTCAAGGTACGAGAGTCCGTCCTTTGCCTCGAGAATTCCTTTCGGGACACTGCCGCCCATAGTAGTGCTTCTGCCGCCGTTGAGCTTGATCACTACCAGGTGTTTGAAGACATCCAGTCCCTTCTTCTCCAGAACGCGTCTCCGATTGGCGTCTTGGTCAAGCGCTACGAGAAAATCCCGGCCTGGCGCCTCAATTTCAGACAAGGATAGAAACGCAGATTCCGCTCGAGCCTTCCTCACTGTGTGGACGAAATCCTCTGTCTCAGAATCAGATACTCCCCGAATTCTCATCTTTTTTCTGATAAGCTCTTCCGATTGGGAACGCATGTACTCAACTCCTTCCCGTATTCGGTATTCATTGCTCGTCCAGGTGTTTGCGATGGGTCAGATTTGAGGCACAGATTCTATGTGGAGTGTCAGCGCATCGACTCTTGGTTCCAGGTTTGCACATCAAAGGACCTTTTTGGGGGACAAGGGGCTTCCAAATCGTTAGGTCGTCGAAGTCTAAGGAGGCGACTGCGGCCCCCCTGCGGTACTATCACCAAAGCTGTTTTATTTGCGGCATAATTTGATTTGTGTTAACATACAGCTAGGGCATAGTCAACGAGGAATCACCGAGAAGTTCTAACGAATACAGACCCATGAAAACGACAAGGGGAGGACGGTGAATAGCTCAGGAACAGAAACCCAGCAGTTGAGCTTGACCAGTTCGGGGCTTGCGCGAGCGACTCTTGATCACCTCTACTATCGACAAGCACGCTTGCCGGAATTTGCAACCACGAATGATTGGTACATTGCTCTAGCTTCTGCCGTAAGAGATAGGCTGGCCGAACGGTGGATAGATACGCTCCGCTCGATTCTGCTGTCCCCTGATGCGAAAATCGTGTGCTACCTGTCTGCAGAATTTCTTATGGGGCCTCAGCTTGGAAACGCCATGCTCAGTTTGGGGATCATGGACGAAGCGCGTGGGGCCATGATCTCCCTTGGCCAGGACTTGGACGCGCTATTGGACGTGGAACAGGAACCCGGTCTCGGAAATGGCGGATTGGGACGTCTTGCAGCTTGCTATCTGGACTCCCTGGCAACCCTTGAGATTCCGTCTCTCGGTTTTGGTATTCGGTATGAGTTTGGCATCTTCGACCAGGAAATACGGGACGGCTGGCAGGTTGAAAAGACGGACAAATGGCTCCGACACGGTAACCCGTGGGAAATTCACCGCCCAGAGGTCGAGTTCTGCGTCAATTTTGGCGGGAAAGTGGAGGCCGGCTTTGACGAGAACGGGCGATATGTGGTCGTCTGGAAACCGGACCTCGTAGTCAAAGGGGTCGCCTATGATACTCCCGTGCCTGGGTACCGTTCCGGTTCCGTAAACTTGCTGCGTCTATGGAACGCGGAAGCTGTCGAATCGTTCGATTTCCAGACGTTCAACGTGGGGGACTATTACGGAGCGGTCTATGAGAAAGTGCTCTCTGAAACGATTACGAAGGTTTTGTATCCAAATGATGAACCCTATCAGGGCAAGCAGTTGAGATTGTCACAACAGTATTTCTTTTCGAGCTGTACTCTCCAAAATCTGGTTCGCCTGTGCCTCGAACTTGATATACCATTGGAAGAGTTCCACAGAAATTTCGCTGTGCAGCTGAATGATACCCATCCGGCTATCGCCGTTCCCGAGCTCATGAGAATTCTCATGGATGAGCATCAGATGGAATGGGACAAAGCTTGGGAAGTGACTCGTCAGACTTTTGCCTACACAAACCACACGCTTCTTCCGGAGGCGCTGGAAAAGTGGCCCCTGCCACTCTTTGAAAGTCTCCTGCCTCGACATCTCGAAATTATATATGAAATTAATCGACGTTTCTTGAATGACGTGAGAGAGCAGTACCCTGGTGAGGAAGATAGGGCGGCTCGATTGTCGCTGATCGATGAGACCGGAGAAAAGTACATTCGTATGGCTAATATAGCGTGTGTGGGCGGTCACGCAATCAACGGAGTAGCCGCCTTGCACACTGAATTGCTCAAGAGCGATACCCTTCGTGATTTCTATGAATTATGGCCGAACAAATTCTTCAACATAACCAACGGAGTGACCCCAAGAAGATGGCTTGCGCTCTCTAATCCCAAGCTGGCCTCTTTGATATCAAACAGAATAGGAGAAGAATGGGTCCGAGAGACCCGTGAACACCTCCCGAATCTCGAGGCCTTCGCCTCTGATCGTGATTTCCAAGACGAATGGCGGGCGGTCAAGCTCAGTAACAAAGAAGATATGGCGTCATTTATCAAGAACCAGTGCGGGATTATCGTTGAACCCCACAGCATGTTTGATGTCCAGGTGAAACGCATTCACGAGTACAAGCGCCAACATTTGAAACTCCTTCACATTATTTCGCAGTACAACAAAATAAAACGTAATTCGCATGCCGACATCGTCCCAAGAACGTTTATTTTTGGCGGAAAAGCTGCACCATCGTACTTTATGGCAAAACTGATCATCAAACTCATCAACTCTGTGGCCGCCGTGGTCAATAATGATCTGGACGTCTCTAGGCTAATCAAGGTCGTTTTTGCTCCCAACTTCAGCGTCAAGTATGGGCAGCGTATTTATCCCGCAGCTGATCTTTCGGAACAAATCTCCACTGCAGGCAAAGAAGCTTCAGGCACGGGAAACATGAAGTTTGCCATGAACGGGGCGCTGACCATCGGGACCTTGGACGGAGCGAACATAGAAATCAGGGATGAGGTCGGCAACGAGAATTTCTTCCTATTCGGACTTACTGCCGAGCAGGTTTACGAGATGAAAGTTCGAGGATATAACCCTCGGGCATATTATGAGGCAAACGAGGATCTGCGGACCGCAATTGACATGATCGAGTCCGGTTTTTTCTCGAACGGTGATAGAGGACTTTTTCAGCCGTTAGTCGACCACTTTCTTAACTACGATGAATATATGGTCCTTGCGGATTATGAATCATTTCTGGACTGTCAGGATCGGGTCGAAGAAGCCTTCAAGGACCCGAGCGACTGGACTCGAATGTCGATCCTGAACACGGCACGAATGGGCAAGTTCTCTTCGGACCGAGCGATCCATGAGTACTGTGAGCAGATATGGCATGCGAAACCCTTTGTCCGGGGAAATAATAGAAAGGCGGAGAAACCGCGGGAGAAGTGACGGTCGCGCTGTATGTTTCTGTTCCCGAGTACGTGGACGGTGTAAGCACTGCTCACAGACAGGAGTTCAGGAAAGGTAAGTTGAGAAGCTCCACGCCGAGGCAAGCCTACACATGAACCAATTCAAAATTCTCGTAGCAGAAGACCATCCGATGAGCCGCAGGATGCTGGAGGCTTTTCTCTGTACCAAGTACTCGGTGGTGACGGCCGCCTCCGGCAGAGAAGCGGTGGATGTGGCTCGAAAAGAGCGACCGGACATTGTCCTGCTGGACGTGGAAATGCCCGACATGGACGGCTTCGAAGCGCTTGAAATCTTGAAGCGGAAGGTTATTGATGAAGCGGTCCCAGTGATCTTCCTGACGGCCAGAAGCGACTCGGAGAGTAAAGAGCGGGGCCTCGAAGCGGGTGCGGTGGATTATATTACCAAGCCGTACGACAAACAGGAGCTTTCCATAAAGGTTAAGAATCATTTGGCTCTTTACGCAGCTCGGAAGGAAATTGATGAGAGAAACAAAATCATGGCCCGCGAAATGGAGACTGCTTCTCAGCTTCAAAATTTTCTCCTCCCTCAGGAGCACCCGAAGATCAAGGGGCTAGATTTTTCCTTTCTTTATAGGCCCTTTTCCGCGACCGGTGGCGATTTCTACGATTTTGTCGAGCTGTCCGATGCTAGATTTGGATTCGTTCAGGTCGACGTGTCTGGCCACGGAGTTGCGTCAGCAATGATCGGAGCCATGTTCAAGATGGCCTTCCAATCATTCGCTTTGGTGAAACCATCTCCGGCAGAGCTGCTTGCCCTGATAAACGATGAAATGTTTAGCGTGCTCCCCGACTCCGACTTCTTGACCGTTTTTTACGGAATAATCGATACCAAATCACTCCAGCTGACTTTCACCAATGCTGGGCACCCTCGACCTCTTTTACTGAGAGGCGCATCTGGAAGTATCGAAGAGCTTTCAATAGGGGGGATGTTAATTGGAGCTCTCCCCGGAGCCGAATACGAAGAGGGAATTGTTCAATTGATGGATCAGGACAGGCTCCTCATGTTTACGGACGGTGTAACCGAGACATTCGTAAAAGATTGTTTGGATGAAGCTTACGGGGAGGGGCGGCTGAAGGAACTTTTCAGGAGGAACGGGAACCTGGATCCGGACGAAATTCTCAGCAGTATTGTGGAGGACTTGGAGAGGTACAGAGGGACGTCCTCGTTTGATGATGACATCACTCTGCTGCTACTTTCAGTGAAGCTGGATTGACCTGAAGGCGCTGGTCCAAAAACATACTCTCGACGTGGGTTGGCAGTCATGACGCAGGATCAAAAGCAGTTTGACAGAGACAATGAACTTCTGGAGCAACTCTATGCAAAATACGCTCGGGGAGGAATCCGAATTTCCGGATGGAGGCAATGGCTCTATTATGCCTTTAAGAGAAGCATGTGGATAGCCGTTGTGGGAGGGTGCCGGGCCCTTAAGCGGGCAATGGACGTTGTGGGTTCCCTGGCTGGAATCGTTCTGTTGTCACCAATCCTTCTCCTTACCGCTCTGCTCATAAAACTTGAGGATGGAGGCCCTGTGTTCTTTAGCCAGACGAGGGTGGGGAAATGGGGAAAACTTTTTCAAATGCACAAATTCCGTTCGATGATGATGGGAGCGGACAAGATGAAAGACAACCTCCTCGGCCAGAACGAGTCGGGAGGGGTTACGTTCAAGATGAAGCGTGATCCGAGGATCACCCGCGTGGGCAGAGTGATTCGAAAGCTGAGTATCGATGAGCTGCCGCAACTATTTAACATTCTTAAAGGGGAGATGTCTTTGGTCGGTCCAAGACCGCCTGTCCCACGGGAAGTAGCTGAGTACGATCTCGCTGACAGGCGTAGACTGGAAATCATCCCGGGCCTTACGTGTTTGTGGCAGGTGGCTGGAAGAAGCGACATCGACTTTGAGGGGCAGGTCAGGTTAGACGTTCAATATCTGGAAAGCCAATCTCTGAAAGGCGACATCATTTTGCTCTTGAAGACCATTCCCGCAGTACTCTCGGGTAGAGGAGCATATTGATTCCCATTTTCCCCTGAGGACCTCATGGAAGTTATTCTCACGTGCTTTCAGCCGAGCGAGCCTTTTGGGCCATTGACGCGAATGAATCCAGTGGCGCTGCTTCCGGTGCTGAACACGCCATTACTGCAACACAAAATTGAGTACTGCGTATCTAGCGGTCTAAAAGTAATTCACGTCGCTGCAGTGGACAATCCGGCGACAATACGGGAATTTGTGGGTCACGGAGCTAGGTGGGGAGCACAGATCAAAGTCTGGACCTTCAAGGAACCTTGCGAAGGCCGGGCGACAATTGTGCGCCTCGCTGATAAACTGGAGGGCCCTGTCATGGTGATGCCGGTCGAGAACTGCTTGGACTTGACTATCGAAAGCCTTCAAGCGTTTCACGCTTCACACGACAGGAACGTGACACGCGTTTTGTGTTCAAACGAGACAACCGCCGATCCGAAGGTGGAAAATGGTTCTCCTTTCGTGGGAGACTTAGTGCACGAAGAACCTGTGGACTCAGGGGTGATGCTAGCTGATTCGCCTGCTGCGGCGCAAGAAATGGGCGAATCCATGGTGTTTCGCGGTGCTTGGGTTCGCGTAGACACTCCGCACGGTTTGTGGACGGCGAACATGGCTTGCCTGGACGGTCGTTTTCCTAGCTTCACCCAGAAGTTGACGGCCCGCAACGCCAACAATGTCTGGATGGGTCATCATACGACAGTGAGTGCGTCGGCCAATATCAAGGGGCCGACTTACGTGGGAGACTTCGCTAGTGTCCGGCCCGAAGTTCGAGTGGGGTCCTATTCGGTCATAGGCGACAGCGCGATCCTGGACAAAGGCTCGCTGGTAGGTTCGTCGCTGATCATTGATCACACGTACGTGGGGTCTCAGACAAGCCTGGAGTATTCTATCGCCGCGGGAAGCATAGTCATGAGCATGAGAATCGGAAGTTGGGCGGCGGTTCCGGACCCATTTCTGGTTGCTGATGTGCGCGGGAAGATTCTGATACCCTGGACAGTGCAGTTGGCAAACAGGTTCTTAGCGGTCGTCTTGCTGGTTCTCACTGCTCCGATTTGGTTGGTCAAAGGACTCGTTCGCCTCGCTCGAGGAAAGCCGTTTTTCGCAAGAAAAAGAGTGCTCGCGTGGGACTTCACCACTGGAGCAGAAGGACTTTCCGGCGCACGGGCTTTTAATCATCTGTTCTTCGACGATTCCGGAGGCATTGTGTCTCGGCTGCCTGGCTTGATAGATGTTTCCAAAGGACGACTAGCGTTGGTGGGCGTACGACCGTTGGAAGAGTCCGACGAGTTGACGTACGAGGAAAACTGGGTCAAGCTAAGATTTGAAGCCCATCCTGGACTCTTCACTCCCGTGGACGCAGAAGGCATGCAAGACGGTGTGGAAGAGGAAAAGGTGATAGCGGAGAATCTCTATGTGGCCCAAAGATCCTTTCGGGAAGATCTTGTTGTGTTGGGCAAAGCGATTAAGAAACTGATATTCAAAGGTGGATGAAACAGTCGTCTTTCCATGGGTTACAAGAGGGATTGTGCCGCTGGCGAGTCACGTTTCTGGACGGGATTTGCAGAGATTTGCGCCCACTGATCGATGATAGCTTTACAACAGCAACTTCGGGAGGCTGCCATGACAACAGAAGAAAAAGATGGGATTACCATTGTTGTAACAGACGACAGACTAGACGCCCTAGTCGCCGCGACTCTGAAGGATACCGTGAAACAGCTAGCGGAAGCGGGTAAGCTGAAGATCTTGATCGATATGGGCCAAACGAAGTTCATCGATAGCGCAGGTTGCGGGGCTTTGGTAGCGTCCCTTAGGGTTCTTATAAAAAACCAAGGAGATATGAAGATCGCGAGACCGTCTCAGCAAGTACAGACCCTATTTGAACTCACGCGGCTTCATAGGGTTTTCGAGATTTTTGACGAGATTGATGCCGCTGCTCGTTCATTCGCTTGACTGGCTCGACTCGCTCCCCCGCGACGCGGCTAAGGACATACCAAATTACTCCAGGGCGCCGAGCGGAGATCCATGCCGCCAGGATGCACGGAACCTGAGTTTGAAACGAGAGTTCACGAATCGTTACCATGCTCAGTGGTTGTTCATGGACTTCCGGTCAACAGTAGAACTGAACTCGATGGAGTCCTGAATTCGCGCTAGGTTCTTGCATGAGAGATATTGTTGCCAGCATCCATACGACCTCCAATACCGTGTTCGTACGGCCCCTGGACTTTTTCGTCCGCCAATTGCTCCATCAAGTCCAACCATTCTCGGAAAACGACCAACTAATCGACTCGGTCGAACTGGTTTTTCACGAGGCTCTCGTGAATATCCTGGAGCACGCTTATCAGTATAGAGAAAACGGCCAAGTCAAAATAGAGATCCGTGTTGCACGGCAGGAGCTTGAATTTCGGTTCGAGGATTGGGGAGAGAGCTTCGATCCGGAGTCAGTCCCTGCTCCGAATCTCGATAATCCGAGTGACGGGGGCATAGGATTATGGTACATCCGCCAAATGGTAGATGAGTTCCACTACTGGTGCCACCCGGACGGGAGGAACATCCTCCGGCTTGTCAAGCGAGTGCCGGGGTGCCAGACCGCCGAGGAATAGTACTTCACAGGACATATCCCAGGAGGACTCGGAGCCGTTACTTGCACCGCATGTGCGAGACCATAAGCCGGAAATAGTCATCTACGCATTTCATTTCCATACCCGGTGGTTCTGAACTCAACAGAGCTGCATACGAATCATCATGCTCGGGTGCGAAGCCGTGCATTCCAGGAAGTGCCTTCAGCCCCATGTCGCACGGTTCGATTTGCCACCCCGGATCCATCAGCAGAAATGTCTCCCCGTACATGTGATCGTCGAAATCGACGCGATATTGTTTCAGTTCCCGGTCATTGAGGATGTGGGCGTGAGGTATGCTGCTCAGTCTTTCGAGAATTAACTGCTTACTGTCTTCATGGAAAAACCAGAATCGGGCCATGGTGGAGTCGTATACCGCTGCATAGTCCTTGCCGAATTTGGCACCGACTCGTTCCACCTCGTTCTTCACATCCGTCACACCCGCCAAAGTAGTCATTCCATGATCTGAGAACACAGCTACATAGGTGTCTTGATATGAGGCTTCAGCTTCCTTGAGCACACGGCGTATTTGCTTTTCGTACCAATCCATTTTGTCGTCCACTTCAGGACCGGTCTTCGTGACGCGATGGAGAAGACCGTCCATCGCAGCTGTGTATAGGAAGGCAAACCTGATTTCGCCTCTTCTCAGATCCTGAATGAGCGCCTCAATATTCTGGATTTCCTGAAGTCTCCAATTGGAAATGTGATAGGGAATCCTGCGTTCTTCCAAGACGTCCGCGATGTTCTTCACCGGATACAAGCCACCTGGAACAAAAATGTCCGTTTTTTCAATGTAGTCGAACAAATGAATTCTCGAGAATGGCATGGCATACATCTCAAAATAGCCTGTAAAGCCGTGATACCGTGCCACCACCTTGGAGAGCATATGGCGCACACGCCAGCGGTCCGCTACCGAAGAGGGCAAGAGCCCCAGTCCCAGGTATCTCATGAGCTTGAACGGAGATCGATCCGGGGCGTAGTAGTAGAAACTGAGATGCTTATGTACAGTTGGCTTCTCTCCTGATAAGATGGTGGGAATCGCAGTCGAGGAATAACCAAACTGCATACCGACTCTAAACCTATGCGGAAGAACGTCTTTCAAGAACGATCTGTCCTTGATAATCTCCCATCCCATCGCATCAATAAAGATGAAAATGGCTATACTGTTCACAACCACCTCCCGAAGCGGAGTGTCGCAGAATCCTTTGCAATCGTTCCACTTTCGAAGCTCAGGCCTGCGTTCATCAGTTTTCAACAGGTTCATCGGATTTGACAACAGGTCCCCACACCATACCGAGGTCCCTACCCGTTCGTGGAACCTCGACCCGGTCTATGGCGCGGTTTTTGTTATCATAGGCAGTAATCGTAAGGTTTTCCGGATGCACGTCGATCACGCAGAAGTGGTCTGTCTTGTTCACAACCTTAGCAGTGTAGGAGTCGTGCACGGCGTGGTACGGATTCGTTCCTGATAAAGCAGTGACAACGAATATGACCGAACGCTTGTCTTGCTCATTGGACCGAAGAGGATGAAAGCGCTGATAGCTGTGGTCATGACCGGAGAAGACTACGTCTACTCCCTGGCGTACGCACGTTTTCAGGAAATCCTCTCGTCCATCGAGCGTCCAAGCACTGTTCCGGTATTTTCCGTTGGTAAAGGGGGATACGTGCAGAAAGACAATACGCCACCTTGCGTCTTGGGCCTTCTTCAGCTCGTCCACAAACCATTCCTTCTGCTTCTGAAACTCCTGCATTTGGTTGGCAACGTGGAGAATGATGAAGTGGGCGTCTCCGTGACGGAAGGCATAGCGGAATGATTCTCTGAATCGCGGAAACGCCTTCTGAATTCCTTCTAGCGCCTCGGACGAATCCTGATCGTGATTTCCTACGGTGAGGTGATACTGAATTGTCTCAGCAACACCCCTGAGAGGCTGAAAGAAATTAACCGTCCAGTCATGACTGAACATGGATGATGAGGCATGCTGTCCTCCAATGAGGAGGTCTCCGGTGCTGACAACAAAACTTGGGGCGTGTGCAAGAAAGTGAGTCGTGATTTCCCTATGGCGCTTTGGAATCTTGCTAGAGTCGCGGGAATCACCGTAGGCGATGAAACTGAACGCCCTTGGTCGCTGCGCGGGGGTCGTGAAAACTGGACACACCGTGGGAGGGGCCGAATTCTTGACTGGTCCTTCCGGACCGAGAATGCAGTACGAGTAGCTGGTTCCAGGCTTCAAGTTTTCCAAGCAGAAGACGTGCTGAGTAGACTCCTTCGAATTAATCCTCTTGTCAGAAGCATCGTTCTTTTCTTCGCGATACTCGAGGGTCAGATCTACATTCTCACCGGTGTGGCACACGACTTCCGCCCGGTTAATGTCAAGATCTGTGAGATAAGGTCCGCGGAGTTCCAGGGCATGACTCGAAGGAAGCCATAAGAGGCAGAGCGCAACAATGACCCGAGAGGCTTTCATGTACCAACCGCATGTCACATTTTAGGGGGAGGGGTGCCTCCAGGAATCAATGTAACCCCTCTCCTGGCCAGCAGAGACCCCTCCGCTAGGTAGAACTGGGTCAGGCTCTTCAAGCAGTCGATGCGGGCCTGGAGAGCAGCAATCTCGCTGTTGACAGTGTCTCGTTCGGCTTGGGCCACTCGGTAAGCGCTAGAGGTACCAAGACGATACTTTTCGATTTCCGCATCTCTCTTTTCCCGTTGAAACCTAACTGTCGAAGAAGAGACCCTCATCTGGTCTCGTGCTCGCTGATTCTCTGCATAGGCTAACAGCACGTCCTGCTCGGCCAGTTGTATGAGATTCTCCACTGCTTCCCTCTCCTGCGCGAGCTGCAGAACCGATTTATTATACTGCGCCTTTGCTTTCCGGTTCAAGAGGGGAAACTCGAACTGAACCCGAGCCAAAAAATCCAGCCCGCCTTCGCCCCCCCAGTAATCGTCAATAGACCTCGAAAAAGCTCGTGCATACCCTGTGCGCCCCAACATCATGAACAAATCAAGCTTCGGAAGGAGACCGTTCCTGGTCTTGACAATTTCAAGCTCTCCTCTTTCCACGGCAAGTCGGGCCTGATTCAGATCGGGTCTCATGGTCAGAGCCAATTGGATGTGGTTGGCGAGGTCTTCCAGGGAGTCCCTGGGCACTATGGGCCGGGTGAGAAGTCTCACCGGCTTGTTCCAGAGATCGGAAGCGGCAGGATTCACGAGTCGCAGCAAACGAAGTCGAGTCTTCTCCTGGAAACTCTTGGCGTCTATGAGGGCTTGTTCTCGTGTTGAAGCTTCCGCCTGGACGAAATAGATCTCCGAACGGGCTTTTTGTCCCAAATTGATCCGTTCCCGAGTTTCACGGACCAGACGCCGGGCAAGAGCGAGGGACCGAGTATAGATGTCTACCTGTCCCAAAGCCAGGAAATAGTCCCAATACTTGTTCTCAATTTCGAAAGTCAGCGCTTGGCCCAAGCCGTCCAATTCGTAGCGCGAGATTTCCACATCCAGTCGCGCTTGTCGAAGATTGGCCAAATTGTACTGTATTCCCCTTCCCTGAAGGAGAGCTTGAGTCAGGCTCACTCTCGAGAAAGAATTCCAAACCCCATTTGGATCGTCACCTGGAGGGATGTCTTTGGTCCATTCCGTGCCCAGTTCTAAGTCCAGCTTCATTCCTATGGGAAGAAACTGAGAAACCCCCGTGGATGCTGTGAAATCTTGGCTTACCGTTTGGGGATCCGACCTTTCTCGAAGCCTTTGGACCTCGGCCCGTACTACGGGATCGAAGGCCGCTTTCTGTTCTTCTTCTACAGTGCCGACAATAGGAGGTTGCAGCCTTTGTATTTGGAACTCGCGATTGCTCGATAATCCAGTCAAAATTGCGTCCGGCAAGGTCACGGCAAGTAGGCTTTCGCGATGCTCGGCGGCTCGACTGGGTCCAGTTGGTGGGATGGTGCGGCTCGGAGGTTTCTTTCCTGTCTCTTGCTGAAGAGGAGGGGTTTTCACTGGCCAGGCATAGTCGAGAATCACATTCCGGGAGGGGAACACGCAGGCAGAAACGCAGGCGGGAACCAGTACAAGAAGGAGGCGAACCAATAATTGTCTGGTGGAACCAAAGGCCAAATCCTGCTCCATCCAATGACGAACTTTTCGTTCCATCGCCCCCGCTCCAGACAACTGGGGTCAGGTGACGGCGGATGAAGTTCGAGATAACGACATACGAACATCTGTGCGAAAAAAAACACCAAGAACACACAGAGACGACGGAAACCACTCTGATTATCTGTGCTCACCAGATGGCTACACGAATCGTTCGGAGCCGAGCAAAATGTGCGGACTATAGCCCGCCATTTTCCAGATCGCCCGCCATCATTGCAGCAACCTATTCCCTTGAACGAAGCCCGACACCAATTGGCTTTCAGAGGGAATTCTGAACCCATACCGGTATGGGTGGCCGCATCCAATCTCCTCGGCTCTGGTCAATCCGCAAGGCGCAAAGCAACGCACCTTGCCAATAAAGTTAGAATGATTTCAGTCTGATGTTTGCGACAAGCATCAAGAACTCTCAGACTGTAACCGAACCTCCTATACTCATAGCTAATACACAAGTTTCCTGTTATTATAGACTATTTGAGCCACTAAAATCAACTTGTTTGTATTTTTATGCTCCAACGGCGGGTCTTACACAAGAATATAACCGATACGTCGCCAGCCTACGTAACGGGGTTGAGTGTCCTCGTTGTGCACGGTAGAATAGAAAATATGGCCTCGTGGGACAGTCTATTCGGTGCCCAGGATGGTCGAGGGTGGCCAATCAAACAGTCCGACTGCCGTAGGCGGAGGAGAGGTGACTACGGAAGCAGCGTAATCAGGATGAACCGGGACATTGCTGAACAGCAGGCCGGTCTCTATCTCTCCTTTCCGGGCAGCCCCGTTTCTCAGGATCGTGGAGAGTGTTGTGGGGGACAAGGGAACCTCGAAACTGTCAAGTGGCAGAGTAAGCCCCTTCCCAATGGCTTTGAGGTAGGCTTCCTTGCGCACCCATATTTCGAAAAAAAGTCGTTGCCTAGTTTCCTCATTTGATACGTTGAGAAGGGCCACTTCTTTGGGAGCAAGAAATCTAGTCGCGACTTCGATTATGGGAAAGTCGTTGTCGACGTACTCCACATCAATGCCCACTTGCAGGCTGTTTCCAAATGCTGCCACGTACCAGTCTCTCGAATGGGAGACATTGAATTGAAGATGCGCCAATCCCATAGAGATCTCCAATTCGGGCCTGCCGTAGGGAGAAACGACAAACTTGAGCTGATTCGAGGGAATACCAGTGTACCGGCTTATCAGGGTCCGCATTGCAGCTCGTCCAAAGATGCGGGTGGCTTTTTTGAGGCTGTTTCCTGCGGCAGACGCAATGAAGCGTTCTTCAGGGGTGTTGTTTCTCACATTAAATTGACTGATTTTTTCTGATTATTTGGGACTCCTATTTTTCAGATTGTATGGACCGAGCCGGATGGCTCGGTCCGGTGTATGGTTCCTCAAAAG
>Ga0247842_10004151_pt1 | contig 18525 bp, 12 predicted proteins | sample LaCruzMarch2015__3_FD_192411 | JGI IMG/M metagenome (GOLD analysis project Ga0247842, IMG submission 192411) | Freshwater microbial communities from meromictic Lake La Cruz, Castile-La Mancha, Spain - LaCruzMarch2015_19m | ecosystem: Environmental > Aquatic > Freshwater > Lake | place: Spain...
CTTTAATATTTCGGGTAATTTTAAGTTGTTTATAATTAATCTGCGGCAGATAAACGGGATATCAAATTCTTTGATATTATGCCCACCTAGCGCGTGGGTCAAGGGATTAGAATAATGCTTGTTAATAAGTTCGCAAAAGGCTTGTAGCAAATCCTTTTCTGATGTCTGGGCGAATGATTTTAATCGTATTTTATGTTGACCTGATTCTTTATCCCAATAGGCAATACCCACGGAAATACAAACGATTTTCCCAAATTCAGCAAAGATAGCTGCTTTATTTTTATAGCTTTCCTGTAGCTGTTCTACCGTTAACTCCTCCTCTTTATTTGGATGAAACGAAGTGGCTTTTCGCTGCCATAATCCTTGTAATATGGGCGTAATCTCTGAGTAATTTGAGGTTAAACTCACAGTTTCGATATCAAAAAACAATATTTTTTCTATTTCGAACGATTTAGACATAAAAGAGTTGTATTTTACGAGCTTGTAAACTGCTTTCTCAACACTAAGGTACTTTATTTTCACTTAAATTTTTAATCCCATGAACAACCAATCTGCAACTCCGTCGAGTTCAAAAAATTTGCTTATTTTAGCTGTAATCGTCATCGCCATTCTCATTGGTGTCATCATTTATCTGTTTAATAACAAACAGGAATTAACCATAGAAAATCAAGAGGTTAAAACAGAGCTTGACGAAACTATCCAGCTTAAGGAAGAATTGGAAGTACAATACGAAGAGGCATTAGCTGATTTGGAGAGCCTCAGAGGAGAGAATGAAGCCTTAAATCAATTAATCGATAATCAGAAACTGGAATTGACCGGTCAGAAGAATAGAATCATTGGTTTACTGAAAAGATCCAGTTCATTGGACAAAGCAAAAGCTGAAATTAGTAAGCTAAATGAACAAATTGCTTTCTTTAAGGAAGAGAGAGAACGTTGGGCTCTGGAAAAAGAATCTCTTTTAGCTGAAAAAAACAGACAGGATTCTATAAACCAAACCCTGAATAGCAGATTGGATGAATCAAAGCAGACAAATGATTATCTAACCTCTGTGACCAGAGATCTGACAGTGGAGAAATCTAAATTGGAAAAAGAAAAAAGTAGTCTGGCGAAAAAAGTGGACAAAGCGTCCATGATTAAGGCTGATAAAATAAGTGTTAAAACGCTGCAGAAAAAAGATAATGGTAAAAATGTGAGCAGAAAAAATGCCGATAATGTGAATTTATTGGAAATTTGCTTCCTCCCTTTACCAAATCCTTCGGCTTCAGGCGATGGAGAAAAATTTATAGTCAGGGTTATTTCTCCTCGTGGAGAAACCGTTTCCCTGAATACCAATATCAGCGTTTTTAATCACCCGGAATCTGGAGATGAAATTCAATATACCTTTGAAACAAAGGAGATTCAAACCATTAACGGTACCCAAACTGCTTGTTTTAACTGGGAACCTTCCTCTTTACTTTCACCTGGCACCTATAAAGTGGAAATTTATAATAAAGCCTACCTTGCAGGTTCATCCAGCTTTTCATTGAAATAATTGGCTTTGGTAAACTTACTTAGTCCTCTTTTGTTGTTGGTTAAAAAATAAATGGAAAAGGAAGAATTTGTAAATCCGATAGATATTGATAAGGTAGCATTGGAACCTCACCTGCTACCTTATTCTCATTCCGTTGGCGGCGTGGTTATTAAGCCTGTAGATAAAGGAAGAATCAAGGGCAGAGCCGTAACCTCTATGTATCAACAAACAGATATTCAACTGGGTCAACTCAGAAAACAAATTGAGCTTCTCGCTAAACAAGCAGATGATATTAGAAAAAGAGTGCTCATATCTGAAAAAATTTATGAGGCAGAAATGGCTTTCACCCCGCTCGTGGGTTTCGTCTATCATTTATACGCAAAAAAGAACGGGGCTTATGTCCTTTCTATGATCGCTCCTGAGGAATGGGGCGAAAATCCACCTTACTTCTTTCAAGCCACAGTTAAACTTTTTGCAGATCATACCTGGGAGATTTTATCAACCAATGATGAATTCTCTATCTAAAGCTACTCGGATTAAAAAAAATATATAAAATAGTGCCGATGTATTATGATATTTTTCTTACTTTATAGTGTATTTTTTGTGCGTAATAAATTGATTATCATTATTTTATATAATTAAATATGCCTTTTTATAATTCAGTATTTAGTAAAATTGTACTTATTCTGTTTGACAATTACCCTCATATTTGAATCATGAAAGGAAATAATGGCAAACGAGTTCATGAAATCCTTCCTCCGGTGGTTCATTCACCCAATAAATTGTATCAGACTCTGTATCGTCAAACGTGGCGTTATATGGTATGTAGATAGCCTCTCAAAGCTCTTTTCGAAGCCGGTTGGATCCACCTACCGGCTTTTTTTTTGCAAATATATCAAATTTTTAGATGGCCAGAAGCAACTTAATGCATTTTGGAATAAAAATAATAAGTCCTATGATACTACTTATTATAGATATAATTAAGACCCCTCCTGCCGATATATCTTTTATTTGTCCCGCTTTTATGTGATAGTCAGGGGAAATAAAATCGACCACATATTCTATAGCAGTGTTGAAACTTTCTGCCGAAATAACCCATCCAATACAAAAAATCACAATAATCCATTCTAAGGTTGATAGGGTGACAATCCAACCTGCTAAACAGACCAAAATGCCTATAACCCCTTGAATTTTTATATTATTTTGACCAGCAAATAATAGTTTTATACCATTTAATGCGTAGCCCATACTGTCAATAAATTTTTTCATGTCAATCTAAAGTGCTTAATAATCTGAAAATAGTTCTTACGCCATTGGCATTCAACAATTCTATCCACCAAATATAGTGACCTTGCGCCAGTGGCACTTCATATTGTTGTTTTCCATCCCAACAAATTTCATCATTACTGCCCAGTACTTGATTTTTAACTAAATATTTCACCTCATTTCCCAATGAATCAAAAATGCGAATATTTACGATGCTTCCATGGTTGACAGAAGAAATGGTACAACATTGAAGTTGATTGTATGGTGTAAATGATGGTGGATTCAGAACAACGGCCTCATTTACCAGGCTTTGCTCCTTTCCAAAGGACGTATTTTCTCTTCCCGGACTAGCCCCCGTTTTAAATCCTGCCGCACTTAACCAACCACTTTGATTACTTCCGTTACTTTGTGCTCCTTTCCTTTCCAAAGAAACGCCAGTTGTCGATGTCAACCAGGGAGAATGCCAAGCTTTATCGTAAGTGATAATATCTGTTTCAACATCATCATAGAAAAGGGACATACTTCCTTGTGATCTGTTCAAAAATGGCGTTTCGCCCGCTATGATTCGATGATTTTCCATCGATGATCCATATTGTTGTATTAATGCAGCAGGATTTTCAGTAATGGCATAAGGCTCAAAGGGGAAGAGCACTCTTGGAGAGAAGTTAACCTCCTTGCGATCGCCCCAATGCAGGTAATTCATGTCGATAGGGTATTTGGTATTTGCCTGTATTTCCACAAACGGCTTCTGAAAGGGTAGGGCATCAAATAAAATTTCATTGATAAAAATACTTTCCTCTTTTGAAGGCTTTTGAGGAATGGCTAATCGCAGGACTTGCGGCTGATTTTTTTCCTGACCCAAACAGTTCTTCAATCCTTTTAACACAGTAAAGGGATATATAATACCTGAATCTATGGCTTTTTTTAAATGCAAAGTCCACTCATTTGACTGAGAACCCTTAACTATAGACTTAATTTCCAGGCTCTGATTCGTAAATAGGGACAAATCGGAGGTGTCTGGCCATTTTAAGGGAACATAGGCAATAAATTGTAGGGTATCTGCAGTGTACGGAAAAATATGATCTGCCAAAGGCTCAAAAAAGGGTAGTACTAAAGTAAATGCCTCATTTTCTATCCCCATGGTGTGCCCCATGTCATTGGAGCAGGAAGTCCAGTTTAATAAACAATCCGATAAATGAGATAAACTTCTTTTCTCCAATGATTTTCCCGTTGCCACCGAGTGTTGCCATGCCGGAAATAGCCCGTAAGTCATCTTATCTAAACTTACCCCTAAGTCCATTAATTCTATGGTTCCTCCCGCATTTGGCAAAGAGGGAAAACTGGATGATCCAAAAGCGTGCTTCACTTCTTTGAAGAACATGCTATCTTTTAGGTGATGAAAAACCAAATATTCTCCTGGAGATAAAATCAGGTCGGGTAATTCAAATGTGCTTTTATTGACGATAATTTTTGCGCTAACTAACTGAATAAATTGCTTTGTAGGATTATGTAATTCTATAAACTCAGCTTGTTTTCCACTCGATGGTGATGCCAATATTTCCGTAAATAATACATCGCCGGGAAGCGGTTTAACCCCCGTTTTTTTGTCAAAATAAAAAGAAATATTATTTTCATTTTTGCTTCTATCTGTTACTTTTCCCTGAAATTCATAGATAATATTTGGCTTAAGGGCGTCAAAATAAATATGTAATAAAAAGGGATTGACGCTATCTAATGTTACAGATTGTATAGTTTTTTTATCTCCTTCAACTTCGCGACACTGAAAATCTACCAGCTTATTTGTGGCTTTATCCAATGGTTTTGAAAAATAAATTTGCAAATGCTGTAAGGAATTTACAAACCATTTATCTACCACCGGTTTTGCCAAATCTAGTAATAGCCCTTCCATTTTCCAGTCATCGAAATTAAATTGTTTAGCCCGACTTGCGGTGTAAGTGAGTAATAAGCCCGTGTAGAAACCTTTTAATTCCTCTTCACCGGCATAATCAAAGGAGGGTAACCAAATTTGGGAGCTGTCCGCTTTGGTAAAGACCTGCCATAATCCTGTGTCATCTAACTGGATACGGAAAGAAATGTTAAACGCTTTATCGCCTAAAATGCCAGGTTTACTCTCCGCCAAAAGCGTTCGCTGGTTATTTTTCTGACGAAATAAACTTAATTTATCTTGATCCCCCGTCTCTCCGCCAACTTGCAAAAACCAAGCATTTTCAGCATTTTTCAGATTTGGATGGGAGGAAGCCAGATAAATTTTCAGATTATTTTGCGGTGATGGCGTAAAATCGAGAGAAACATTGAGTTCCCATAACAGCGGTTCCCCATATTTTATTGGGGCATATCTTACAATTTGCGATTCATTTTGTGGAGCGGGAGAAATATGATTCAAATAAAGTCTATTATTCAAAATAGTAAATCTGGATATATTTCCTTCAAAATAAGATGGAACAGATTGATTATCAAATTTTTCTGACCACGGAATAGATTGAGCGGCTAAAAGCTGAACACTGAATAAAAATAAAAAAAATGGGACTTTCATGTTATAGTTGTTAATGATATAAAAGAATGCGTTTATATTTGTCCCCTAATTAAGATGGCCGCAAGGTCTTTCCTTTTTGGACAGCTTTCAAGCCCATTTTACGTAAAAAGCAATTTGCCCTAACCTACCTTTTTTAAATGATAAAAAATTAACACATGAAGTTAGCAGTCGTTGGCGTAACTGGTTTAGTAGGTAATGTCGTTTTAGAAGTTCTACAAGAAAGAAATTTCCCTGTGACGACATTTATTCCTGTCGCTTCCGCCAGATCGGTAGGAACACAGGTTACTTTTCAGGGGGTGGAATATCCCGTTGTATCTATGGAAGATGCTATTGCAGCAAAACCAGATATAGCTATTTTTTCTGCTGGGGGAGATACCTCTCTTCTTTGGGCGCCGAAATTTGCTGAGGTGGGTACTATTGTAATAGATAATTCTTCCGCCTGGAGAATGAATCCGGACCATAAATTAATCGTTCCTGAAATTAATGCGGATAGCCTTACGCCCAGTGACCGGATTATTGCCAATCCAAATTGTTCTACTATACAGATGGTTGTCGCATTGGCTCCCTTGCATAAAAAACTTAAAATAAATAGAATTGTCGTTTCTACTTATCAGTCCATAACGGGAACTGGGATGAAGGCGGTAAAGCAATATCAGTTAGAGAAAAAGGGATTTGTTCCTAAACCAGAGGAAATGGCTTACCATTATCCTATTTTTGAAAATTGCATACCTCAATGCGATGTGTTTTTGGAAAATGGATACACGAAGGAGGAAATGAAACTGGTGCTGGAAACGAAAAAAATCATGAGAGATGATACCATCAAAGTAACTGCCACCGCCGTGCGTGTGCCTGTTTTAGGGGGGCATTCTGAATCGGTGAATGTTTCCTTTGAAAGAGATTTTGATCTCGCCGAAGTAAGGCAATGGCTTGCCGATGCACCCGGTGTTTTTCTTTCCGACGATCCGGCAGCGTTCCAATATCCCATGCCGTTATGGAGTAAGGGTAAAGACAGCGTTTTTGTTGGTAGATTAAGAAGAGATGATTCAGCGCCTAATACCTTGAATATGTGGATTACCGCCGATAATTTGCGTAAAGGGGCAGCAACCAATGCCATTCAAATCGCAGAGTATCTTGTCGAAAATAGTTTGGTTTAACCATTTACCTTGCAGAATGGTTGTTTTTAATGAACTTATTGTATTTTTAAACATTATTCATACTCACTTTAGTTTAGATTCAGAAAACTGGTACACATCATGAAGAATAGAATTGTTTTTTGGGGTAAAAATGAAAATTCAGAGAAATTGCTTCTTGCTCTGGAATTATTAGCGGAAGAGGGTAAAGTTAATGTCATTTCCTTTCCAGAAGCTTTGGTCTCTGAAGAGTTTAACCAAACGCTAACTAAAGATTGGCGGGATGGCAAAACGGTTGACTTTCCTGAGGGGTTCACTTCTACACTCGTAGAATTAACCGTCACAGGCAGTATTTTGCCGGCAGGTATTACCGCTGAAAAAATGGATTTCGTTACCAGAGCTCAGGCAGAATGGAATTTTTCTATCCTCTCCTCCAGACTCTTCCGTTCTTATCAGTCAGAATTAAATGAGTTTAAAGATAAAGTAGAGCGTGCCCTGAATTTTGATAAAAATATGTGGGATGAGCTGAAAAGCTTTTGGGATCGTGTGCAGGAACAGGCACGCGATAAAAGTCTTTTTAGAGAACATAGTGAACATCTGAGACAAGAAACGAATGAGTTATTCGGTAAATTAAAGGATTTAAGAGGTAAATTGGATGAAGAATTTGATCGTACTTCAAAAACCCTTTACGAAGATATCGTAGCTAAGTTAGGTGATATTGAAAATAAAGTTCGCGAAGGCATTCGTTTACAACCTCTTTTTGATGAACTAAAAGATATTCAGAAAAAAATCAGAGAGGTCAAATTAAACAGAGACCATAGAAATAAGATTTGGGATAAATTAGACGCTACCTTTAAAGTTTTAAAAGAAAAAAGATTCGGTCCTGAAACTGCTGACGATAATAATCCCTTGGTTAGAATCCAAAAAAGATATGAGGGCTTGATGGCTGCTATCGATAAAATGGAGAGTTCTGTAGGTCGTGATATCGAAGAATTAAATTTCCAGAACGGAAAAGTTAATACTTCTTTCGGTCAGCTCGAAGCGCAAATCAGACAGGCAAAAGTGGCGATGATTGAAGAGCGAGTTCGTTCTAAAAAAGAGAAATTAACCGAAATGTATGCTACCAAAACGGAATTAGATCGTAAAATGGAGCAACTTCAGGAGAAAGAGAAGAGGAAGGCGGATGAAATGCTTAAAGAGGATGCGAAAAAAGCTGCTCAGGAGAAAATTGCTAATGAAATAGCTGCAGCCAATGCAGCCCGCGAAAAAGTAAAAGGGGAGAAGGAATCGCTTTTCGATGCCGCAACGTCTATCTTAGGTGATTCTATCACCGATATGGTGGATACCGTAAAAGCAGTCGCCGAAGTGGTTGAAGATCGTATCGAAGACAAAATAGATGAGATAAAAGAGATTTGGAAAGATAAGAAAGAAGAAGAATCCGCGAAAGAGGAAGAGGGAACTGAGAAAAAAGAGGACGAGGAAAAAAAGGATTAAGTTAAATTTCGCACGAAATATTTTAGCGAAAAGAGGCTGTCTAAAAGATAGCCTCTTTTTTTATGCTTTTATAGGTTAAAATTACCCTTAACACCTGGTTTTGAATCACGGATTTTAAGGATTGCATGATTTCACGGATTGTAGAGAGCGAATTTGGTTAGATCATGATGGTTGTATGAGTTTTACCTCCTGACACTCGGTTTTGAATCACGGATTTACAGGATTTTGAGGATTAAGGAGAACGTCTTTGGTTTGTATATGATGGTTATTTGTAGATGGATACTTTTGTATAAATTCCAATGGGGATAGCCAGGCTATCTTCTTACACCTACCTATTCAGTCTCCTTATCCTTATATTGCGGAAATCAATGGGTTGTCCTTCACTTTGTAGCGCGATGAACCCGTTGTCCAGTAATTTTCCATCTATTTTTATTTCTGGATCGTAATTATTGGCTACGCCGCCGCCAATTTGTGGATTTGTATATCTCAAAACGGTATCTCCGTTAATGATGTGAGTGACCATTTCACTGCCCCGAACGATTAATTCTGCTTTTATCCATTCGTCCTTTTGATAAGTTTTGGAAGTTGAATTGATGCAATGACGGGGATCTATTTTTCCATTAAATACCACATCGGTTCCAGGAGAACACATGTTACCTGTAGGTCGCGGTTTCCCATCGGCCAGTTGGGCTAAAAACTGCATTTCCACACTGATAGGCCAATCTTGCTCCTTTCTCATCGTCCGGGGATCCTGGGAATGGAACATAATGCCACTGTTTAACTCTGTATATCCCGGAGCATCCTTTCGCCAGGGCTCCGCAAAACGGTACTCCATTTTCAAATGAAAATGTGAATACGGGGTATTATGATAAAGGTGACCATACCGGTTGTTAAAGGTATCATACTGATCATATTTTACCCGAATCATTTTGTCTTCCACCCTAAAGGTTTGCCCATAATTATCACCTACCTCGTGATGATGAATTTTTACTGTCCAGTCATTTATATCTTTTCCGTTAAATAAAGAATGCCACGATGATGATTCTCCGCGGTTTTGTAAACTGGCGCAACCGCTAAAGAACAGAGTATTGGATACCCCAATAAACAGTAAGGCAAATTTAAAAGGAAAGGATGTTTTCATAGGGTTTGGTATTTTAAATTTCTCTGCTTAAGGGTCTGGTTAAACAAGTTGGTCCACCTCCTCCGGGCAAACAAATGGCTTTTCCGGGAAAGGCAATAACCTCGCAACCCGCTTTTTCCAGCCTTTCTTGGGTGATAGGGTTTCCCTCCACCAGCAAACATTTGCCAGGTGCGATAGCTAAAACGTTACACCCCATACTTTCCCATTCCTCGTCAGGAACCTCCACCAGGTTAAATCCACGCTCCATCAAGGTATTTCTAAGAGAAATGGGCATTAAAGGGGAATAAACAACGGCAACGGATGTATTTACCGGACTAAATATGGACATCAGGTGAAAAACATCGTCCTGACCTTTATAATGGGGAAGAGAAAAAACCAATACCTCAATGCCTTTAGGATTCAAAAATGCCTTTAATTGCCTGATTCCCTCTTCATTGGTCCTGTAGGAATGTCCTACGGCCAGCGTTTTCTCGTCTATCCAGGCTACATCGCCACCTTCCAGGGTGCCCGGGTGTTTGATTTCACCCAAAACGTCCAATCCAAGGGATTTGGCAGCCAAAGCAACCTCGATATTCTCATTTTTCCTTGCCGCTTTGCCCATATTTCCAATGATTAAGCCATAATCGGTAGCCAACGAGGTGTCCCTACAATAAATGGCATCGATATTGGTTTTTTCTGAGGTGGGCAAGGTGAAAATAGTGGCACCCGTTTGTTCTAATAGGCGTTGGAAATAATCATATTCCTTCAACGCCAGGGGATAGTCAGGCGCTGACAGATAATTCAACATTTGCCATTGCCCCTGAATATTAGCGTCACTGACAAAACTATTTTTTGCAGGATGCAGCAAGATGGATTTTATTTTTCCATATTCACTATGACAGGTTTCTCTCATTTCAAAGGTTGCGAAGGATTACTTTTAATTAGCCAAATGTATATGGGAATGCCTAAAAGGAGGAGGATAAATCCCCAGTAAACTACCTCGTAACCAGCTCCAATAACTGCATACATAGAGTAAATGAAGGCAACTAAAGCGATAGATAACTGAATAAGCCAGCGAGGGTTCTTTTTAAAGGAAATAGTTAAAGCGTAGGTAGCGGATGAAAAAATATAAGGAATTAATACACTGATTGTTGTCAATAAGATCATAAATTCAAAAGCTTTCACTAAGCCCTTGGTATAATTCATTAACAATAAGATAGAGATCAACACACTGGACAATACGATACCCACGGCTGGGGTTGCTTTGCTATTTTGTTTTCCAAAAACGGCTGGAAAAACCTTATCATTTGCGGCAGCCAAAGGAATTTGTCCCTGTATCAGAATCCAGCCATTTAATGCACCAAAAGTAGATATGAGAACGCCTGCTGCGACAAAATTTCCTGCCCAGGGTCCCCATATTTTAGTAGCAGCATCGGCAAATGGCGCTTTCGATTGAATGAGTTCCTCTGGTGGCAATATGCCCATGACGGCAAAACTACCTAACATATAAACGAGAGCGGTCAAGAGCGTGCCCCAAATAGTGGCTCGTGGAATGGTTGTTTCAGGATCTTTCACGTTGGCAGCTGGAATGGTAGCGCATTCCAAACCCAGGAAGGCAAAAAGCGTCAGTGTCGTTGTAGCAGCCAAAGCACCTCCAATTGTGTTTTCTCCACGAACCATCGGCGTTAAATAGTCCATATTGACATAAAATATGCCTACGATGGACACCATTAAAAGAGGCGTTAATTTTAAGATGGTAGTCACCAATTGGACGGTTCCAGCTGTTTTAATTCCCCGGGTATTGACCCAGGTTAAAAACCAGATAACACTCAGGCCGGCTGAAATGGCAGCGATTGGATGTTCTCCAATGGTTGGAAAGAAATGACTTAAATAACCAATTAGGGCAACAGCGATGGCTGCATTGGTACACCAAACGGAAATCCAATAGCCCCAAGCCACCCAAAAGGCAGCAAAATGGCCAAATCCCTCTCTGGTATAAACGTAAGGACCACCAGTTGTCCCTGGATATTTTTTACTAAGAGCGGCAAAAACAAGGGCTAATCCAATGGCTCCAAGTGCGGAAAGCGCCCAGCCAAACATGCTAATACCGCCGAAAGCAGCAAGGGAGGCAGGTAGAAAAAACACCCCTGAACCTATCATATTCCCCATGACCAGAGCTATGGTAGGCCCAAAACCAATCTGATGTTCTTCACTTTTTTGTCCCATGTTAAAATTTTTGTTTCGTTTGATTCTTCTAATATTTCAAAAAATGAATTTAACCATAATTTTTAAAAGTCATAGATTATTTAATAGGTTTGATAGAATATTTTATAGGTTAACCGTTTTTAATTGTATAATAGCGTACTTTTTTAACAAATAAATTTTCAATATCATGAAAATGTATAAAATGATTTTCCTTTCGTTAGGATTATTTTCGTTTGTAATGCTCGGCGCACAAGGTAAGGGAGGAAGAATATTATATGAAGTAACGGTTAATATTCATCGTAATTTACCTCCTGAAAGAGCAGAGGAAATGAAAAAATTTGTACCAGAATTCCAGGTGTCAAATTTAGAATTGCTTTTTAATGAAACCATGTCTCTTTGTAAGAATGCGGAGAAACAACCTGAAGCACCTCCCGCAGCTACAGAACAAGAGGGAATGATGAGGAGATTTATGATGCGTCGTTCTGCTAATGTCGTGTTTAGAAATTTAAAGGAAAAACGTTCTATTGAACAGACTGATTTCATGGATAAGACCTTTCTAATATCTGATGAAACGGAAAAAATGGCCTGGAAAATTACAGGGGAACAGAAAATGATCAATGGTTATCTGGCCATTGGCGCTTCTTATCAAGATTCATTGATGGGTAGAGAACGTCGCATAAAAGCATATTTCACGCCAACGATTCCAATTAGTGCAGGCCCACAAACTTACGCGGGTCTTCCTGGACTCGTTATTATGGTCGATATTAATGAAGGAGCTCAAACCTTGATTGCAAAGGAAATTACCCTGGATCCTGCTTTATCTGCTGGAATTGAAGAGCCTGATAAGGGTAAATTGGTTACCCGTAAAGAATACAATGCGATTGTGGCGGAGAGAATGAAAGAAATGGGGGCTAACGGTCAAGGTGGCTTCCAGATAAGAATGAGCGGTCCCCGTAATTAAATTTTGATTGATTTAGTTATTGCATATACCTAATAAAAAAAGCGTGCGAAGGTATTTTTTCGCACGCTTTTTTTGTTGGATGATTTATATTTTATCTCATAAACATACGTATTCCTCCCGGAGGCATGCCCATTTGATTTCCGCCCATACCTTTTAACGTATAAGTGAAGCTCAACATGAAATACCTTCCCAAGGATCTGATTTGCTCATCTGACGTATAATTGAAGTCAGCGGTACGACTAATGCCCGTATTTTTGTTCAACATGTCAAAAGCCGCAAGTTTTAATTCACCGCGTTTATCTTTCAAAACGAATACAGAAAGTCCCGAATTCCAGATAGGAATCGCCTGATTGAATCCTGCGCTTAATCCAGAGTAAATCTCATAATCTAAATTGGTAGAAAGATTAATGGCTTTTTTGAATAAAGGAACGTTTATGTTGGCGGTGTAGGTCTTTACGCTAAACGATCTCGCGTTTTGAGTAGCTATAGAATAGGAGGTGTTTGAATTACTCCAATCCATTCCAATTTGCCAGTCAAATAAATCCTTCTTCTGATTTTCAATGGATATTCCTCCCGACATACTGGTAGAAAGGGTGCTGCTCAACTCTCCATTGATATAGGTCAATCCTTTGTTTCTATTGATTCCTGCATTACTGTTGATTCTTAATTTCAAGGGCTTAATACGCGTGCCAAAATTGGCGCGTGTCGATATATTTAGGTCGTTGGCTACGTTTTCCGGGCGGGTAGTAGTGATGTATTGATCATCGATAACCTGGGTATTCCTGATTTTATTTTGCGTATATCCTATATTAGAAAATATAAATAGATTGGTCATTGAAAACTGATTGAAACTAAAGAATCTTACGCCCATGTTGTGGCTATATTCAGGTCTCAAATCTGGGTTACCTACATATATATTCAAAGGATTGCTATTGTCAACCAAGGGTTGAAGTTGAGTCAAAGAGGGTTCTCTAACGTTGGTAGAGTAGTCGGCAGATAAATTTTTACCCTTTCCTACTTCCCAACGCATTCTTACCGCTGGTAAAATATTGGTATATTTCTTTTCAATGTTTTGTTCAGTAAGGATAAGTTCACCGGTTAACAAAGAATATTGTATACTTGCTCCCGCGGTAAGATTAAATTTTTCTCCAGAAAATCGGTAGTTTCCCCCACCTCTGTGATAATTATAATCAGTAGTATACTTATTACTTAGTTGTGAATTAAATTTTTCGAAAGGATTAAGGCCAAAGGCCAGATCGTATACTTCCCGAAACTGATTATTATCATTATGGCGATAATCATAATTCATTTCCAGGTATTGCTTTTTAAACAAAGGTTCTGTGTAGGAAAGCCTTACGCCGTAAGAAATCCGTTCATTATCCTGGGTAAATCTTTGCTTTATAGTATCAATTCTACTTTTTCCAGCCTTAAAAAAGGTATTTTCTGATAAATTCTCACCAAAATTACCATCATTATTCAAATTGAATGAAAAATTGGCGGAATAGCTTCTTCCAGGTTTTGATAATTTTCTTCTATACAATAAATCGTTAGTTACCTGACTGGCACTACCTTCGCTGGTATTTGTGCGAATATTGCTGTTTGATGGAGAATAATCGGCATTAAGCGTTTCCGTTTCACCTTCATAAAATGTATTACTACCTCTGAAAGTGACACGGGAAGTTAATTTAATAGATTGGAAAGAATCGAGTTTATGATCCAAAACGACATTGAGTCTATGACTTTGGTTTTGGCTATTCTGTTTACTATCTTCTGTATTGAAAAAGGTCCTGTCGGCAAGGAAATTTTCTCTAAAAAGCGTTCTATCTGTTTGCTTATCCAATAGGGAATAGAAATAACTACCGTTCAATTCCGTTTTATCACTTAAGGTATTCGTATAATTTAAGCCACCTGAATAGGTATTGGTAAACCCGGTATTATTTCCATTATTTATAGGACTATCTCCATCGATTTGAACGCCACCACCTCGGGACATACCGCCAGTAAATCCGACATATTCCTCAAAAGAGAAGCCCTGATTATTGATATTATTGGCCATACCGATAAAAGAAATCTTTTCCTTGGAACCAAATTTATTGAGACTTGCTTTGCCTTGAAATCTGCCTTCAGATCCAACGCCTCCGTTTACATTACCAAAACTACCTTTGCGGCTATCTTCTTTTAGCGTAAGATTAATTGTTTTTTCCCTCTGTCCGTCATCGACACCGGTGAACTCAGCCTGGTCCGATTTTTTATCAAAAACCTGAATTTTATCAATGGCACTGGCAGGTAAATTTTTAGTAGCCATTTTAGGATCACGCCCGAAAAATTCTTTGCCATCCACTAAAATTCTATTTACGGTTTCACCCTGTGCTTGAACATTTCCCGATCTATCGACCTGCACGCCGGGTAATTTCTTCAATAATTCCTCCACATTGGCATTGGGTTGGACCTGAAAAGCGGCAGAATTATATTCCACTGTATCCTTTTTGATAGTCATAGGGTTCCTTTCCCCTTCCACCGTAATTTCATTTAGCAGAGTGCTCTGCGACTCTAAGGACACTTTACCTAAATCTACCGAAGGGCTCGATGCAGAAAATGAGACCGATTTGTAGTACGATGTATAACCCAAATAAGTGATATTTAACAAAAAATCTCCTAAGCTAATTTTTTCAAATTTAAAGCGACCATCATTTTCAGAGAGGGCGAATTCAACGAGCGTCGAATCTGTTTTTTTAAGTAACATCACGGTAGCGGAGCTTAACGCCCCCCCCGTTGAATCAGAAACTACTCCGGTTAATTTACCTATATTTTGAGCTGAAAGATTTCCACAAAATAGAAGTCCCAGAGAGAGACAAAACAGGCTTAATTTTAAGTTTGTTGACATAGTATTGGTTTAACTTATTTTATGACGCAAAGCAAGTATATTTATTCTAATATCCAAATTATTTTAAATCAAAGTGCCAAATAACTCTACCAAAGGACTAAAAATGCCGCTATTTTATTTTTACAGTCATTAATATGTCGGGAATCCACGGGAAATAGATAAAATAAAATATATTTGCAAAATAATTAAGGTCTCGTAGTAGAATGGATACTACGTGGGTCTCCGGAACCCGAGATACAGGTTCGATTCCTGTCGAGACCACCCGTTATATTTGTTGGCTGTTATCATGTTGATTATCTATGATTAACAACTTGTTTTTAACCTTAATTAATCATATATTCTATGCGATTAATAATGAATTAAATGGGTGTTTTTTTAGAAAAAAAAGTATATAGTATTATATTAACCAAATTATTTATAAATTTGAATTAATTTTCATGTGTAAATCAGGTGTTTAACGTGAAAGTAAATCTCCCAGATTCTACATTTAGAACCACATCATTAATTTTCGGAGCATGTTAAAGAAAATATTTTATTCGTTACTTGTCCTTATAGTAACTAGTTTCGTTGCAAATAGCCAGACTACTGAAGACGAAATAATGCCTTGGGAGCAACCGACAAAAGGTAAAGACAAACCAAAAAAGGAAAAGAAAGCTGCCAAATCCCCAAAAGTAAAAAATGAGGAGGTTGCCCCGGAAATGGAAGCAGAAATGCCTGTAATTGAAGATCCAGAAGCAGATAAACCTGCTGGATATTCACCCGGTTCTGGCTTCGAAGTTGGCTTAAGAGGTGGTCTCTTTCAGATTTTAGGTGAAATTAAAAGGGGGTCTCCTGATTCAGTCGGTGGATTTTCAAATTATGGTTTTGCAGGTAGCCTTAGGTTTGCCTTAGATAATATTTTTTCCCTGCGTGCAGAATTCCTTTATGGAAAAGCGGCAGGTAATTCTGATGGATTAAATCCTTCGCTTCGTGGATTTACCTCTACCTTGATGTCAGGTTCTATGTGGGGCCTGATCAATCTAAATTCTTTGGCTTCTGCAGACAAGGAAAAAAAACTAGCTATAAATTTAATGATCGGTGGAGGTGCGAATTCATCTACCGTTACGAGGTACGGAACAATCATATCCAGACCAACAGAAGCTGAAACTACTACAAAAAAATTTGATTTTTCTAATAACCCTTTTCATGCAGGTGTAGGTCTTAATCTTGCTTACAGAGTGTCTCCAAATCTCAGCATCGGCTTGGAACATCAAACAATGATGGCTATGGGCGACCGAAGAGATCTTATGGATGGATGGGATAATGGTTTAGAAAATCCTACCGCCTCTCAGACAGATTATAATGACTATATTGGATTTACCAATCTTAGCTTAAATTATATTATTGGCAATAAGACAGGTGATTCTCCTGCTTTTTGGAATAGCCCGTTAAAAAATGTAATCAGAGAAATTGAAGGTATTAAGACAAATATTGGAACAGGGGGTAAAATTCCAATTCAAGATACAGATAAGGATGGCGTTTTAGATGAATTTGATATGGAATTGAACACACCACCTAATGCTCTGGTTGATACACGTGGTCGTACCCTGGATAGTGATAAAGATGGTGTTCCCGATTATTTGGATAAACAACCTTTTTATGCTCCGTTGGAAGGGGAACAGGTAGATGCAGATGGTGTTATCGTTAATGGTGACAACTCAACAGGTGGAGGTACAGGTTCAACAGGTGGAGGAATGACTACTCGTCCTGGTGGTGGCGGAGTAACCGAAGCCAGAGTTAAAGAAATTGTGGAACAGGCGTTTCAACAACGCGAGGCAACTGGGGGAGGATCTTACGGTGGCGGTGCCGTTGTAGAATGGTTTCTACCTATGATTCATTTTGAAATGTCAAGTAGCAATATTCGTAATTCAGATGTTGGAAATCTATCTTCTATTGCCAGAATGATGAAATCTAATAGAGGTATGAAGTTGTTAGTTATAGGTTATACAGATAAGACGGGTGGGGAAGATATTAATCAAAAGCTTTCTTTCCAGCGAGCAAGCGCTGCTATTGATTATTTTGTGAATAAACAAGGCATCTCTCGTGATCGTTTTGTTCTTAATTATAAAGGTAAAGATGATAATATCGTGGAGGCCAATAGTAGCTTCATGAATCGTCGTGTTGAATTTCAGGTGGCAAAACCTGGTGATACAGATATGCCTGCTCCTGCTGGAAATTAATTAGGGTAAAACACCTATAAAATAGGGGGCTGTCTAAAAAGATAGCCCCCTATTTTTTTGGGTCAATGTGACCCCCAGTTGTCAGGATATTGAAAAACCGACCCCAAAGGGGTCGCATGTCTATAGGACGGTGCCGCAAGGGACATAATGATATATTGGGGAATTTTTGCCGCAAGGGGTATCATTCGAGCGTTGGGTGTTTTGACGCGGTGTACGCAGAGTTCATGCGCAGTGTTTCGCAGTGTTTCGAGCGTTGGGTGTTTTGACGCGGTGTACGCAGAGTTCATGCGCAGTATTCTTTCGACCCCAGAGGGGTCGCATGTCTATAGTTCAGTGCCGCCAGGGGCATAATGGTATATTGAAAAATTTTTGCCGCAAGGGACCTAATGGGATTTTAAATAATCTATTTTTCAATTATTAAAAATAAAAATATGATTTATTTTTTAAAACACATTAAATAAAAATAATAAGTATAATAAATATAAAGTCAATATTTAAAGAGAACATATTATAAATTATTTTACTATAATGTATTGAATTTCAACGTTTACCAATGCTTTTCATTTTAAATTTGGCTTATGATTTGCTTTACCCCAAACGTGAACCGGAATAAACCGTTTCATGCATTCAGGTAAAATGAAACTCATGAAAATTAAAATCTACCTCCTAACTCTATTATTGCTTCCGGCGCTTACCATTTTAGCGCAAAAGGAATCGACCATTAACCTTGGGCAACTACTGGTTAAATTCAAACCACAAGTAGTTCCGGAAAATTTTATGGTAGGATTTCAAACTTACGCCAGAGATGGGGGAGGTATTTGGTTAGAGAAAAAATTGAGTAAAGCAGCTAATATCAACTTGATTGGTTATGATACACTAACGGTGAATGCTATTAATCTGTTAGAAGAAATTAAAAAAGATCCTCAAGTTGAATATGCCTGTTTTGATATCTCCGTTGAGTCAAGAGGAGATATGCCGGATGATCCAAATTTAGCGTCACAATGGGGTCTGTTTAGTATTGGAACAGAGAAAGTGTGGGAAATAACCAAAGGGGGAGTTTCTGCTTTAGGTGATACTATTGTGGTGGCTATTCTTGATACTGGTTTCGATATTAATCATGAAGATTTGAAGGGGAATATCTGGATTAACAAAGGGGAAAAACCTGGTGATAAAATTGATAAT
>Ga0247842_10004158_pt1 | contig 18507 bp, 16 predicted proteins | sample LaCruzMarch2015__3_FD_192411 | JGI IMG/M metagenome (GOLD analysis project Ga0247842, IMG submission 192411) | Freshwater microbial communities from meromictic Lake La Cruz, Castile-La Mancha, Spain - LaCruzMarch2015_19m | ecosystem: Environmental > Aquatic > Freshwater > Lake | place: Spain...
GTAGACCAGCGATTAGGCAAGGCACCATTCATTGTCCAGTTCAAAGATCTCTCAACCAACAACCCGACTTCATGGAGCTGGCAGTTTGGTGACGGAACAACATCTTCCGAACAGAACCCACGCCATATATACCCTCAGGAAGGAGCATATGATGTCAGGTTAACCGTTTCCAATAATTATGGAAGCGATACCGCATACAAGACCGGTTCAGCAGTAGAGACAGTAGCACCGACAGTTCAGCCGACTGTTGTTGTAACACAAGCGCCAACGATCGTTAAGACAACTGTAACAACCATTGCACCAATCCCCACAAAAGCGTCGATGTCACCCATAGTGGCCATTGTTGGCTCTGTAATGGGTCTGCTTGCGATCGTGATTGCTCACAGAAAATAATAATTTTTTTTTCAAATAAATTTTTTAAAAAATAAAATTAAGCCCCCATCATGATCCTGCATTTTTCCGGACTATCATCTTTCCGGGCGAATACCCTTCAACCGGTCCTTCTCCTTATACCCTTCGAGCAGCACCGTTGAGATGTTCTTGACCGGTTTATCTGTATGCCCTGAGATGTGGAACTCGCAGAACGGGCAGGAAGTGATGACTACATCTGCCCCCGTCTTTTTGATCTCTTCTCCCCTGCGGCTGCCGAGTGTTGCCGCCTCCTCCGGGTTGCCGGAGCGGACGCCACCTCCGGAACCGCAGCAAATGGATGGCATCTCAATAATGTCGACAACCTGTTTGATCAGGTCACGGGGCAGATCCTTGATTCCCTGTCCTCTCAGGAGGTGGCATGGATCGTGATACGTAGCCTTGATTGATAGGTGTGCGGGAGGCTCGATCCCGTACTTCGTGAGGACTTCCGATATATCCATAACCTTGAACGGCGTTTTGTAATCGTTTTTGAGCGTTGAACCACATCCGGCACACATGGTCATGACTGTATCGATACCCCGGAACCGGAACGCGTCTATATTTCGTTTTTTCAGTGTCTCGAGAAATGCGAGTTGCCCTGTCCGTATGAGCGGGGAACCGCAGCATACCTGTTCTCGGGGGATGATGACCTTGATACCATTTCGTTTCAGCACTTCGATCGCGTCCAGTGCTGTTCTTGGCAAGCGCACGGTATACATGCAGCCGACAAAGAATCCGACCGTTGCTCTTACCGGGCCTACCGGTTCGACCACGTTTGCATCAAGAATTTCCGCTAACGTTGGTCCCGTCCGGCCCACCGATCGCCCGGTATCCCTGACAAGAACCGCGACCTCCTGGTGCCGGGGCAGCGTGAAACCCCGCAGGTTAGCCTGCGCCCGGAGTTTCTCGATCGCCTTTGAGGGGATCTCGATCTCTTTCGGGCAGACCTTCCAGCATGCCTGGCAGGTGGTGCAGGTGAACAGCCCGTCCCTGACTGCATCTGCGATCCGGTCCCCGCTGTCACGCGGGTCAAGTGAAAGGCGCATCTGTTGCCGCATCGCGGTGGGACCGAGAAACTTTGTCACGTCCACAGCAGGACAGACCGAGACGCAGGCAAGGCATTCGATGCAGTCCTTTAATGGCTTCATTGCATCGATCTCGGATTTTTTCGGAAGCTTTGCATGTTCGACAGGCTGGAGGAATGCGATCGCCTCCAAAGTTGGCAGGAGATCGACTACGAGATCCTTTTTCACCGGCAGGTTAATGGGCTCAATGGTGCTTGCGTCTTTTGCCTCTTCCATGCAGGCGAGCACAGGCTCCCCGTTGACACGGACCGCACAGCTCCCGCACTGGCCTGAGGCGCAGGAGTAGCGGAACGAGAGGGACGGATCGAGCGTATCGTGAATCGCGTGGAGCACATTCAGTACGCGTGCCCCATCGTTGACCTTCACTGTATAGCTCTCAAAGTGGGCGGTCTCATCTTTTTCAGGATTGAACCTTTTGATCCGGACGGTCAGTTCCTTCATGCACTGACCTCCTTTCGCTCGACACCTTCGCGGGACAGCGAGATGTACGTATGGCCAAACGGCGAGTACTGGGCATCGTAAAGTTGTTGCACATCCCTGCGTACATGGGCGCCCCGCGACTCCTCCCGGAGGAGTGCGCTGCGGCAGATCAGTGAAGCGGTCAGGCACATATTCTGGAGGATGCAGCACTCCGCAAGGTTCTGGGAAGAACCCGCCTTAATCTTTACCGTTGAGAGATGAGCGATGGTCTTTAAGGTATTCCGCAGATCAGTAGCAGTTCGGAATATGCCCGCACCCTTCCACATCGTCTTCTGGAGTTGCACCCGCACCGTGGCCGGGTTCTCTACCCCCTCAAGGAATGCTTCAAGCCGGTCCTGCTGCTGCTCTACCAGCATCAGGTCGATCGTCTTCTCACGTTTCTTAGCCTTGCCGGCTGCCTCTCCGGCACGTCTCCCGAATACCTGAGTCTCAGCAAGTGCATTGCCCCCAAGCCGGTTTGCCCCATGCACACCGCCTGATACCTCTCCGCAAGCAAAGAGCCCGGGTAGCGTGGTTCGGCAATCCGGTGTGATCCGCAGGCCCCCCATAATGTGGTGCGCGGTGGGGGCAACTTCCATTTGCTGGACACGTATGTCAACTCCGAATTTGAGGAACTGTTCGAGCATCACGGGAAGGCGGCTCTCGATCTGTTCTTTTTTAAGATGTGTGACATCGAGAAAAACCCCGCCGCTTTTCGTTCCTCGGCCGCTCATGATCTCTGTGGCAATCGCCCGTGCAACAACATCCCGGGTGGAGAGTTCCATGCGCTCTGGATCGTACTGCTGCATGAACCGCTCACCCATGCTGTTTATGAGTAATCCGCCTTCTCCGCGGACTGCTTCCGTCACGAGCCTCCCGCGGGCATCGTACGGGAAGACCGCGCCGGTCGGGTGGAACTGGACCATCTCCATGTCGATCAGTTCAGCGCCCGCCCGGTACCCGATCGCATAACCGTCACCGGTACCGCTCGATGAATTGGTGGAGATGTCATAGACCTTTGTCCCCCCTCCGGTGGCAAGGATGGTGCTGTCGGCTGTTAGCAGGACAAACCTGCCCCTCTCGTCCAGTGCCATCGCCCCGCAGACTGCGTCTCCATCCCTTAGCAGGTCAATGACTGTGTATTCCTGTATCAGCGAAACCTTCGTCCCGTCAAGCCGCTCGACAAGGGTGGTCATCATCTCGTGACCGGTCCGGTCTCCGGCATAGCAGGTGCGCGGGAACCGCTGGCCCCCAAACGGGCGCTGCGCGATCTCATCAGTATCGGTGACATCGAATACCGCGCCCCATTTGACGAGTTCTCCCATTCGCAACGGGGCCTCGTGTGCAAGAATCCGTACGAGTTCAGGATCGTTGAGATATGCCCCGCCCTTGAGAGTATCTTCCATGTGGACCCCGCAGGAATCCGCTTCCCGCATGACCGCATTGTACCCGCCTTCGGCCATAGTGGTGCACCCGCCTTTTCCCACGATGGTCTTTGACACCAGCACCGTATCGCCATGCTGTGAAGCTTCTATGGCCGCCCGAACGCCTGCTCCACCGCTCCCGATCACCAGTACATGGCAGTCCACCACGTCATCTGCAAGCATCTTATTATTCTGTGCGTCGTATAGTTACATAAATAGCATTGCAAAAGCGTGATTAAATAATGAGATTTTTAATGAAATTTGGCGGGACATCCGTTGCTGATGCCCAGTGCATCAAACGCGTTGTGGACATCCTTGAGCAGCATCATAAAGCCGGTGACGAACTCGCAGTTGTCGTATCTGCCCAGCGTGGCGTTACCGATCAGCTCATTGAAATTGCCTCAACACTTCCTGTTGCAAAGGATGATACTGCAATCGCTCCACTGATCCGTGCACTCAGCACGCGGCACATGACCACGCTTGAAGGTGCAGCACCTGCACATATCGCCGAGGTGGGGGCAGATATCGAGGACCAGCTGATCAAGCTCCAGAATATTCTCTTTGCCATCTATAATCTGCGGGAACTCACACCCCGTTCAAAAGATTATATTATATCCTTTGGCGAGCGACTCCTTGCCCCCATCCTCTCTGCTGCAATCCGTGAGCGTGGTATCCCCTCCCTAGTGATGGACGGCTGCGAAGCAGGGATCCTCACTACATCCCAACATGGGGAATCAACCGCACTGCACGAGAGCGATGACCGGATAAAAATAAAGATCGGACCTCTGCTCGCAAAGCAGATTCCGGTCATCATGGGGTTCATGGGTTGCTCTCGAGAAGGGATTCTCACCACACTTGGGCGAAGCGGTTCGGACTATTCTGCATCAATTATTGGTGCAGGTATCGATGCAGATGAGATCTGGATTTGGACAGATGTTGACGGTATCATGACCTGTGATCCCCGCGTGATCAATGACGCACGGGTGATGCATTCCCTCTCGTACCTTGAAGTGATGGAGCTCTCTTACTTTGGTGCGAAAGTGATGCACCCGCGTTCGATTGAACCGGCCATGCGCAAGAATATTCTTGTCCGGGTCAAGAACACGTTCAACCCCTCGCATCCAGGCACTGTGATCGTCCGAAACGGCCAGCGCGACAACCGCGTGGTCAAGGCTCTTACCTATATCGATAAAGTGGCAGCTATCAACATCAACGGCGCCCAGATGATTGGCCGACCCGGTGTGGCAAAGGCGATCTTTTCCATATTAGCGGATCACGAAGTGAACGTGATGATGATCTCGCAGGGTTCATCTGAGGCAAACATCTCATTGATTGTCGATGAGTCCCATCTTTCAGCAGCAGTGAATGCGCTTGCTGATCTGGTGAAGCAGGGCATAGTGCGCGAAGTTTCCCATAACCATGATGTCTGTGCTGTGGCTGTTGTCGGTGCCGGTATGGCAGGAGCACCCGGCACCGGGGGTCGGATATTTACTTCCCTAGGTGCTGCTGGTGTTAATGTGATGATGATCTCGCAGGGTTCATCTGAGGCAAACATCTCGTTTGTCGTTAGTCAGAGCGATGGTTCGCGTGCTGTGCGGGTCCTCCACGATGAATTCCAGTTGTCGGAGGAATCGGATGAGTAATAATGCCTATAAGGATGCGGGTGTGGATATCGATCTGGAAGCAACGGCCATAAAATCCTTGATCAGGAATCTCACCTACCGGAGAAAAGGCACCTGTACCATGATGGGTGGGGTCGGACATTTTGCCGGTCTGATTGATTTTGGTGAACATGCGCTTGCCCTGACTACAGATGGCGTTGGCACGAAGATGCTCGTAGCGGATCAGATGAAGGACTGGAGCACCGTGGGAATTGATTGCGTGGCGATGAATGTCAACGATCTCTATGTCATGAATGTTGAGCCGATTGCATTCGTGGATTATATTGCGACCGACAAACTTTCGATTGAGAAGATGGCCCAGATTGGTATCGGACTCAATGAGGGTGCGAAGCTGGCAAATATTGACATCGTTGGCGGGGAAACGGCCTCGCTCCGTGGGCTGGTCAACGGGCTTGACCTTGCCGGTACCTGCCTTGGGATGCAGAAGAAGGACAAAATAATATCGGGTGAAAAAATCCGGCCTGGTGACGTTATCATCGGTGTACCTTCTACCGGTGTCCACAGCAACGGGCTCTCGCTTGCCCGCAGTGTGGTGGAGAAGCATGCCGGTTACGACAAGAAGATGAAGAGTGGCAGGACATTTGGAGAAGAATTGCTCACACCCACTCGGATCTACCATGAGAGCCTGAAAGTTGCAGCAGCCTGCACCGTGCATGGCATGTGCCATGTTACCGGGGGAGGGCTGCTCAATTTCAACCGGCTCAGCGGGTACGGATTCCGGTTCGACACTCCGATTGCGCCCCCGCAAATATTTTCCTGGATACAAAAAGTTGGAGATATCTCTACAGCTGAGATGTACCGCACCTTCAATATGGGCATGGGATTTGCCTATGTAGTGCCACAAACGAGTGTTGCTTGTGTGCAGAAGATGGTAAAAGGTGCACAGGTTGTCGGCAATATCGTAAAAGAGCCCGGCGCGTGGCTGGGAGATCTGGAGATCGTTTAGATACCACGGATACAAAAATATGACTTTTTTGATCATCGGATAATTACATACAATTTTATTCTCCCGTACAGATTCTCCATATCAATGTCTCGTTGCCCTCGCTGCAAATCACATCTCCCAAAAGACGAGATCGATTGTCCTTTCTGCAAGGAACATTTCCCCCAGTTGATGAACCAGCTGGCAATAAATGATAAAAAAGAGGAGGCCCAAAAACCTCCGGATACACCGGTTAAAGAGATTGGATATGTCGGATTCTTCAGAAGAATGGGCGCGGCCATTCCGGATCTCATCATTGCAGGAATTGTTGCATTCATAACAAGTATCGTTCTTGAACAATGGAAATTCCCGTATCCTGTTCTTGGTACACTTTTCATTGCTGGCGCATTCTTCCTGCTTTTCTATTCGCCACTTTTTATCAGTTCACGCTACCGGGCAACTATCGGAAAAATACTCTTTGGGATTATTGTAGTGTATGGCAATGGGAGACAACTTTCTTTTTCACGCGCTTTGATACGGGAGCTCGGTAAGTACGTCTCTCTGGTTACTCTCGGTATCGGTTTTGTCATCATCGGGTTTACAAAAAAGAAACAGGGCCTTCATGATCTTCTGGCAGATACTGTTGTGATAGACAGATCGGATGGACTGATCTATCATCGTACGAATGTATCCGATCCTGTAATCGTTACAAAAAAATTGAGGATCGCAGCTATTATCATAAGTATCTGTATTGTATGTTCGATACTCCCGCTCATATATTTCGGAACAATGTCATCAAATAATATCTCCACTCATACGATAGCCGCCCATGGTCTTGCCTCTGCTGCCGATACCATTGCCGGTTCAAAATATCAGGAATATTCGCTTGAGATGTATGATACAGCAAATGCACTCGAGCCCGATAATACGGAAATCCAGATGAAAAGACTCTATGTGCTGGGCAGTCTTGGAAGGGTCGATGAAGCGCAGGCTTATCTTGACCAGATGGTTGTCATGTACCCCAATGAAACAACCCCGATGATCTATAAGGGCGATCTCCTTATTCAGGAAGGAAAGTATCAGGATGCGGTTGCCTGTTATGAAAAGGCACTGTCAGCAGATCCAAAAAATGCAAAAATCTGGGTGAAAAAAGGAGACGCATACCTTATCAATGCGATTTCCGAAATGACAGATATCCGGGATATGTACAAGAACCTGACAGCCAACCCGGTAAAACCCGGGTCTGTAAAAGGATCAGTCCCATTCGATGCATTCCAATCCAGTCAATCCTATCAAGAAGCTGTGAAATCATATAATAAAGCAATAGAACTCGACCCAATGACAAGCATCGCAATCAGCGGGCGGATTCTTACTTCAACAAAGGATTTTGTAGAAACCTATGAAGGAATCTTAAAAGACATGAACCATAAGGTTTGACTTTTTATCTGATGAACGATTGCAATCTTTTAGTTTTTTCATCCAGAACATGAGGTCGGTTTAACTGTAAGGCTCCGGCTCAATTGCATATGTGCTCTTCTCTGCGCTATCAGAGACGATCACACTGTTACCTGTGGGATCTTCAAGAATTAACGTAACTGACAGATCCCCGCATTTCACGCGGGCGATCTTCTCCAGCAGCTTGCGGGCGTTCTCACGTTCTTCTGCATCCCCGTCGATTATTGCCGATCCTACAGCCTGCACTATGCGATCCAGCACTCCCTCGATATTGGACACAAAACCCTGGCATGTGGGTCCGGGATCGATCCGCACCCCGAGTTCCGGAATCTCGATCGAGGCACTCATGCTTCGCATCACCCTGACCGCGAGATCCTCTTCTTTGGTAGTCCGGTACACGTATCTCACCGGCTCACCGTGTTTGAGCATCTGGGTATCTACAAACTTGTAGCCGCACGAAGGACAGATTGCAGAAATGATTAGAATATCAGAAAAATAGGGAATATTTTCTGTGGTATACAGGTATTCTATTTCAATATTGCACGTTGGGCACGGACCCGGGACGACCTTACGCAATGTTTAAGCCCCGCCGATCTTGTCACGCGAGATCTTAACAGACATCGGTGTGAGTACGACATAGCGCTGGTCTCCAAGACCTATAATGTCCCCATTGACGTCCTTTGCCACTTCTTTTAAGTCTTTTAATACCCGCTCGTAGGAGATCTTGTCCATCTTGAGACGGGAGATGTCAACGATGACGATATTGCCGCTGTAGACCTCGTCCTTGATTCGTGGAGTGTCTTTTATGTCGGTAATAGTGGCAATTTTTACTAAAAGTGCGGGGGATCCTGCACCGTGTTCTTCATAGGATGCCAAGTCGAGTTCCATATAATCGTCATCCGAACTGCCGGAACTCTTGCCAAGGAGCGTGTCTATGATCTTAACCATAAAAAAAGTGTATGGTGAAAATTATTTAATAGTATCTATTTTGAACCCGATAATCACGGGTTTGCCCTGAAAAAAAGAGAAAAACGGCAGTTTCCCGCACTCTGCGATTGTCCGTTGTCCGGTCAGATCTCCATATTCCAGATCTCATCTCCGACGTGATGGAACATTTTTACCATTTTTCCTGCTTTACTGGCACGCATAGCGGGCGCATCGAATAGGGCAATTCCGATGGCAAGCGGCTTACCGTGCCGCTCATCCACGATCTGAACCGGCTCGTTTGCCTTTACGTCGTCAGTGACCGCAACAATGCCTGGTCGCATGATGTCTGCCCCGTTTACCACATATGGAATTGCGCCAGTATCGACAGTTACCCTGCGCTCTGGAAATGGGTACTGAACTGCCCCTTTGAGCGTGGGAAATGTCCAGTTGCCGGTATCCATCAGGAGCGGTTTTTTATGAACCATGTACAGGGACACGTCTGCATTGGTCTCCAGAACCTCAATCATCTCTGCCCGGAAGAGATCGGATGAAGCACCGATCTGCTCCGCAAGGCGGATTAGGAGATCCTGCCCCTGTCCCTTCCTTACTGAGTGGCGTTTCTTTACGACAATCTTTTTCATTGTTCCGCTCGTACATTCAACTCTCCCGCTAAAAAATAATTTGCATGGGAAAAATGCCGAAACTGTAGCAGGTTCTGCGGTTTTTTCCATCCCCCTTAAAGGTAGGATAGAAAAACATAATAAATGGTGCCGATTTACGGTATGTTTAAGTAACCTGCTCGCACACATGTATTACTCCAGAGCGATGGTAACAAGGTATTGTTATGACCAAAAGGCCGTTGGATATTTTAGATCTGGTGCTGAACCGTCAGCCCGTTATCGTGTCTCTCAAAGGCGGGAGAGAAATCCGTGGAGTACTCCAGGGATATGATGTTCATATGAATCTCGTGCTTGACAAAGCCGAAGAGACAGAAAACGGACAAGTCCGGAAATTAGGTACGCTTATCGTCCGTGGCGATAATGTGATCTATATATCCCCATCATTGGAATAAGGTGAATTAACATGACAAAAGGCACTCCATCAATGGGAAAGATGAACAAGAAGACCCATGTCACCTGCCGGAGATGTGGGAAGGTCTCGTTTCACGCCCAGAAGAAAGAATGCTCTGCCTGTGGTTTTGGCAGAAGCACCAGAATACTCAGTTACAGGTGGCATACCAAAAGACCAAAAATCCCAACGCATTAGAGTTGTACTATGTGTGGTATCGTTGGCATCGTCGATGCTGGCGGTGCAGCCATCCAGCTCTATTATGCCCTTTACGCTCTCCAGCACCGTGGGCAGGAGAGCGCCGGGATTTCGACGTTTGATGGCCTGAACCTCCAGAAATATAAAGGGCAGGGCCTTGTCGCTGACGTTTTTTCCACTACTGTTTTAGCAGACCTGAAAGGATCGGCCGGTATCGGCCATGTCCGGTACCCGACAACAGGCGCGAATCTTCCTGAGAATATCCAACCTCTCAACTTCCAGTTCAAGGATCATTTCATCTCTATAGCCCACAACGGGAATCTTGTTAATACTGCAGAACTCCGGGCAGAGTTCGAGCAAAGCGGACAGCTCTTTATCACGACAACTGATACCGAGATCATTGCCAAGATCCTTATAAACGAGATCAGCAACACCGGATGCGTCGAGGATGCAGTTCACTTCTGCATGCGCAAACTCCGGGGTTCGTACTCGATAGTGGTGATGATCGATGGTATCATATATGCATTCCGGGACCCGCTTGGCATCAAACCTTTTTGCATAGGAAAGACCGAGAACGGCTATATGGTTGCTTCAGAGAGCGTGGCAGTTGATGCGCTGAGCGCAAAATTCATCCGGGATGTGAAGCCCGGTGAACTGGTCAGGATCGATGGGGATGGTGTAAAATGCACTCAAATCGCAGTAGCTGGTAAAAGGGCACACTGCATCTTTGAATATGTCTATTTTGCCCGTGCAGATTCGATCATTGATGGTGTACTGGTGTACACTGTGCGAAGGAAGATCGGCCAGAACCTTTTTGAAGAGGATCCCGTGAAGGCCGATTCTGTATGTTCGGTTCCTGACTCCGGGACAGCGTACGCGATCGGGTATGCAGAAGCATCAAAGATCCCATTCGTGGAGTCTTTAATGAAGAACCGCTACATGGGACGCACGTTCATTATGCCCTCCCAAAAAGAGCGGGAGAAAGCGGTCCGGATCAAGCTCAACCCGATACCTGCACACCTTATGGACAAGTCCATTGTGCTTGTCGATGATAGCATTGTTCGGGGCACTACATCGAAAAGGATCATCGAGATGATGCGGGATGCCGGGGCGCGTGAGATCCATATGCGCATAGGTTCTCCGGCTATCAAGGCGCCCTGCTATCTCGGCGTGGACATGCCTACCCGCGAGGAGTTGATCGCAAGCAACCGGATTGAAGAAGAGGTCCGTCACAGCATCACGGCGACTTCGCTTCACCATGTATCTTTAGATGCGCTGGTGGAGGCTATCGGGATAGGGCAGGGGGATCTCTGCACCGGTTGTCTTACTGGGTGTTACCCTGTGCAGATCGATGGTGAACATGCCAAGGCCAGGCAGATTGATTTTGTTGATGAAACTTACCAGTCTAAGCTCGGTACATTTGAAGTAGGGATCTAAAACCGTTCAATGCCTATCGGTTGTCGGGAACAGTCCAGACCTCATTTTACAGGTTTTCGCATCTTTCATCAGGAATACGGGAGAAGACATTTTTTGTTCCTCTTGGTCCAGTCTTTGTTATCCCCATGGGTTTACCCAAACGCAAGGTGAAGGAAGTAAATCCCGATAACAATGGGAATTTCACCGATGATCCTGTCAAATGCATCTCTACTGATCCTTACGGTATCCGTGATCTTTTTCGGAGCGCCCCAGCTGGGATTTGCTGGTGACGGAGTAAGATGCGGAGACTTTAATGAAGCGATTCATTCTCCCTATTCGACTCTGGATCATTTTTGAGTTGGCGAAAACAATGTGGACGCAAATCCCATGAGTATCATCAGCAACACCGATTTCCAATGCGAAATTGTTGTTGTGAAACTGGATGTATTACTCAATAATCCCTCGTGAAGAGGATACAAAAACTCCATCCTGGCACTCCAATCAGTGATATCCAGTGATCTCAAAACCGATCCTCAATCCAATTGAACCAATTTAGGCACTTTTCAGGGTTCGGATTATAGGTATTTGAGGCAAACATAGGGTAAAATAAATAGATAGGAAAGTTTATAGCTCCATTTTTGGCGAATTTGGCACTTTTTTCGGATCGTGCAAAAACGGGGATTTTCATAATCGTTCATTTTGGTGTCTGTTTGCCAAAAAGAGGCCATTTTGAAAAACTGCACATTGTCATCAGGTCACATCCACAAAAGAAGGTTTGTTATCGACCATAACCGATTGAGCCGTGAAAGGATCCGTGGAAAACAGAGAAACAAATACCACTAATTTCTAATGATTCTATAAAATATCACGGTTGATCGACTCATGCAGGTGTGTTGATCTGATACCAGAAGGATTCCGGGACTGGATGACGTTTCGGTTGAGACAAAAACTTTTTTAGTATGGAAATATTATTGTTTTTTATTTCTCAGAACAATCGTGAATGGATGTGACGACGAATGGGAAAAAGCTATCGCGACCATCGGGAGCATGGAAGACGAAGCAGAAATTATGAAAGCTCGGATTCCATGTACCCGGACAATGATGCATACGATGATGTGATGGACATTTATGCAGACCAGTTGGACTCAAGCAGCGAACAATATGGTTTTAACGAAGGGGATGAGGACGATATTTGAAAAATGAATGCCATATGCTGATGTATTTTCTTTTTTTAATCCGGTCTTTGACCTGACCTTTTGAATTTGTTATCGATGTTTTGCCGTTTTTTTGAAAAACAACAGGAACAAATACCGTCAGGAAATAATAATATTCACGGAATCCGTTATGAAAAACACAATCCTCCTTTTCTGTATCCTGTTCTGCCTTCTCATACCGGTAGCATCAGGTGATATCATCACTGCAAAATTCTCCGCAGGCACGGGCGGCTCATTAGAAGCCCCTCCGCAGAATGCCTCGATATACATCAGCGAGGCAAAAGCGGCGGTAGCCGAACGGAACTGGACGAGCGCCCTCCTCAAAACTACGATAGGTATCACGTGGTACCCGGACAATGCGGACATGCTCTGTCTCCAGGGTTATAGCTACCGGAAGATGGGGCAGTATGAAAAATCGGTTGAAATCGTTTCAAAAGGTATCCTGCTGGATCCAAAACCGGTCCGGTATGCTAACAGGGGATACGGGTACCTGGCGCTCGGAAACTATCCGGCTGCACTCGCTGATGCGGAAACCGGTATCTCCTTAAACGCCAACTACACGACAAGCTATGGTGTGAAAGCACTGGCACTCAAAGGCATGAACAGGAACTCCGATGCGATTGCTGCAATTGATACGGCACTTGCCCTTGAACCAGAAAACGCCCATTACTGGCATGTGAAGGGAAACCTCCTTGCCGTAAATGGGAACTGCTCCGGTGCCCGAGAAACTCTGGAAAAGTCTCTCGCACTCGATCCAGTTTACAATCTCCCTTACCCGGGCTTTACCAGTGCACTTGATGATCTTGCAGCACTAAACACCCGCTGCATACCTGCCGCAACGCAGGCGCGCGCAAGTCCTTTACCCACGAAATCATCTCTTGGTGGAATTGCTGTTGTTGGTTGTTTGTTTGCAATTCTTGTAGTGGGTACAAGAAAGTAATCCAAAATAGCAATCCTAAAAACTTTTTCAATGAAAAAAAATCTGGCCCAACGGTGTTCAATGAAGTATTATCCTGATCTCAAAACCTACCCGAAAAGAGCTCCTTGGCTTCGTATGAAAAGATCACAAAAACAGATCAGTAGCGAGGGATGGATTTGAACCATCGGTCTACGGGTTATGAGCCCGTCGGGATATCCTGACTACCCTACCTCGCTTCCTATAAGCAGGGTTATAATGTAGGCAGGATGCGCTGATATACTTAACCTTCGGGACGGTCCTTTGCCGGGACCGATCAGCTTTATTTTCTCGTTTACCCAGACAACCTTATGGATGACGAGATCATAAAGATACGGGAGAAGCGCAAACAGGAGCTGACTGAAAAAATGAAACATCCAGCAAAAGTACCCGTTGTAACCGATGTCGAAGAGACACATTTTGTGGAATTCATCCGCACCAACCAGTATGCAGTGATCGACTTCTGGGCGGAATGGTGCGGACCGTGCCGGAGAATCGCGCCGATTATGGAAGAACTTTCCATGGAATTTTCCGAAAAAGTCGCGTTTGGCAAGTGTGATACCGACAAGAACCAGAGACTTGCACGGGAGTTCAACATCGATGCCATTCCCGCCATTATGCTCTTTGCCAATGGCCAGCTGGTTGACCGGATCATCGGGGCATACCCCAAAGATGCAATACGGGAAAAGATCGTGAGCAAATTCAGAATCCGATAAACCTTTTTTTAAAACTGTGGATTGAATATATTGTCGATTAGTGCAACCAGCAGTCCCAGAAAAATCAAAATAAAAAAAAATTTATTGGGTCTTACCCTTCGCATTGAGCTTTGCTGCCATGATGAAATCGTTCAGGGTCAGCCCACCAGCGGGGTAAGTATAGAACTGGACTTCAAAAAATCGTGACTCTTTGATGGAGATATCCGGGAAATGGCCTTCCTGGGTTGCAAGATCCATAACTTCGGTAAAAAAAGTGATACATGCATCGGCGCTCTCAAGTTCGTACGTCCGCGCCAGGTGACCGTTATCAAGCGACCAGCCGGGTACCTGTGCCAGGAGATCCATGGTCTCCTTTCTGGTTACTGGAGGTGATCCCGCCCGGTAGGTTGTGCATTTATTCTGCGCGAGTTCCATGGTTATCAGTCGTCTCGCTGGACAAAAAAAGTTTCTCCTGATAAGAAGAGACAAATCTCTCCTTTTTTAAGTTTTTATGCGGGAACGGCTGCAGGCTGCTGCTTGCCGGACTGCCACTGCATGAGGATCATGACCCCGAGTGAGATTGGGAGTGCTATGACGATCGGGTCTACTGCAGTCCACGGGGATCCGAGCAAGGTGACCTTTCCAAAGATTGCCTGGCAGAGGCCCAGGGGTTTTGCTTCTGCTGCATGGAAGAACGCGGTCCAGAGGAACCAGATCACTGCACCGGTCACCATACTGTAGAGCGCTGCTTTCGTGGATGGTGTTTTTGCATAGACCCCTATAGCGAATGAAGGAAGGAAAGCACAGGCGCAGAGGCCCATGAACATCGCGGTTGCCCGGGCGATGATGCTGATCGGCAACATGAACGCGAGAATGGTGGAGACGACCATCATCAGCACGATACCATACTGGTGTGCCCGCATTGAGAGTGCACACTCCTTACCCCGTCCCCAGAGATCGCAGACGAGAGCCGTGCCCATCGCGTGGTAGAGAGCGCTAAGTGTAGACATTGCAGCTGCGAGCAGGGTGAGCATGAAGACCACTACAAAAATATCCGGCATCGAACCGTTGATGAAGAGTGGCATGATTGCATCGACATTTCCGCCCGCTGCATCAAGTGCAATCTTTCCTGAAGTCTGGTAGAAGTATACATTGGATAATGCACCGACCGTAAACGCAACACCGGTCATCATAAGGATGAACGGGCCCCCGACGAGCACCGCCCGGTTTAAGGCCTTGTTGTCCTTTGCTGTCATGAACCGCACGACTAACTGGGGCTGGGCGAGCACACCGATACCCACACCCATGACAAGTGTCGTGATAAGGGTGAACCACATCGGCGATCCGAGCACGGGCATGGATGTCCATCCGGTCATACCCTGTTCCGCAAGAGCTTTGGGAACGAGATGTGCCATGTTGGTGAGCGCATCAGTTCCTGCAGTAAATCCTCCCACTATGATGAGGGTGAGGGCAAGGAGGACAGTCATACCGATTAACATGATCGTTCCCTGGAAAGCATCCGTGTACATCACCGCAATGAGCCCGCCGAATACTACGTAAACCGCTGTTATCAGGGCAAACAGGATCAGCGACGTGGTATAGGGAATACCAAGCGTTGGCTCAATGAACCGTGCCCCCCCGATCAGGATGGCGGCAGTGTAGAGTGGCATGGAGATAACGATGATGAATCCGGCTATGTACTGCAGGAGCGGGGATTTGTAGAGTTTGCACATCAGGTCAGGAAATGTGACCGCAGAAAGCCGCTGGCCGATCTCCCGGGTCTTCTTGCCGAACAGGACGAATGCAAGGAGGATGCCAAGGCCGATGTTCAAGACCGTAAGCCATATGAGTCCCATTCCCATGCTTGCCGCGGATCCACCAAACCCGATGATGGCGGATGTGGAAATGAATGTGGCTCCGTACGAGAGCGCAATGATAACCGGGTGGCTGTCGCGGCCGGCAACAAGGTAATCCTCGGCGTTCTTTGTCTTTTTATACCCAATGTAGCCTATGATGAGCGTTGCTGCAAGGTAGATCAGGACCAGTGCCGCCATCGTGATCGGGTTAACTGCCATCTTCGCTGCCCTCTTTATTCCAATTCAGTAATCCGTATACAATACAAGCCAAGGCTAAACCGATGGCCAATCCATAGCCGATCAATATCTGCGGGTCAGGGATTCCAAAAAGCATACAAAACCTCTGGTAAACTCTTCATCACGACAATACAATGGGAACCGGGAAACTGCCAGGTTCCCTATCTAAAGGAGAATGCGTAGCATGGGCTCGATAAAAAACACGTTTGACAAACCCATGGTGATATCATTGCTTACCGGATAATTATCTGGAAATCGTGGTATTTATGTGTTGTTTTTTGGCTTCTGGCGCTTAAATTCCGGTCATTGGCGAATCTATCGGGCGGAAAAGACCATATTGCGCGAAGCAAAACGCTGTAACGAACAATGTCCTCGGCTTTTTCCTCCCTGCACGAATCCCTCCAGCAGGTACTCGCCCAGCGGCTGGACTGGACGGAACTTCGCGAGGTGCAGGAGCGTGCGTATACCGCTATTGCCTCCGGAAAGGATGCGCTGGTTATTGCACCGACCGCCGGGGGCAAGTCGGAAGCAGCACTTATCCCGGTGATGGATGATATTTTAAAACACGGCCGTATGGGGGTGGCATGCCTCTATATCTCGCCTCTTAAAGCGCTGATCAATGATCAGGAGGACCGTTTCAGGGAATTCTGTATCCCTACATCGCTCACGGTGATGAAATGGCATGGGGATGTACCAAAAGGAGATCGTGGCTGGAAGGATGGCGAGCCTCCTCATTTCCTGATGATAACGCCGGAATCTCTTGAGGTGCTCTTGCAGGAGAAAAAACTCTCATCAGATCTCCGGCACGTACGCACGGTCATCATTGATGAACTGCATGCATTTGTGGAATCCGAACGCGGGGTGCAGCTCAAGGTACTGCTCAGCCAGCTTGACCGGATCACACAACGTTCCATTCAGCGTGTAGGTCTTTCGGCAACCACCGGTAACCCGGAGGAAGTGCTGCGCTGGATGTCTGATGACCGGCACGGGAGCGAACTTGTTGCCATCCCTGCACCCCCCAGAGATAAGCAGTTCCGGTTCATTATTGAAGAGGACGAGGAGAAGAGGATCGATGCACTGGTTGGAATTGTAAGGGGGAGAAAAGCGCTGGTGTTTGTCAACAGCCGGAGCATTGCGGAGAAACTGATGAGATCGGCCTCAGGCAGGATCCGGAATCTCCACATCCACCATTCTTCCTTATCGCTCTCCACCCGGAAGGAGTCAGAAGAGGCCTTTTCATCGCAGGATGGTGCCTGCATCATCTGCACGAGTACGCTGGAGCTGGGTATCGATATCGGGGATCTTGATGTAGTGGTGCAGGTCGGCCCCCCGAATTCGGTCTCATCGTTTCTCCAGCGGCTGGGGCGGAGCGGGAGGCGCGACAAAGCAGCGTACGTGGCGTGGCTCTTAAAAGATCCCTGTGAACTCCTCTGCAGCGTGGCGATCATCGAATGCGCAATGAAAAAGGAAGTTGAACCTTTAACCCCGTTAAAAAAACCGTATAATGTTCTTGTCCAGCAGCTGTTCCTGTACCTGTTCCGGCACGCCCGGGCCAGCCGGCGTCAGCTGGTGACATCGGTGCTTTCGCATCCGGCCTTTGCCAATATAAGAACGGAGATGCTGTACCGGATTATTGCGTATCTTATTGAACAGGGTTACCTGACACCCGATGGTGAGATGGTGATGCTGGGGGAGACTGCGGAACGGGAGTTCGGTCGTTCGAACTGGAAAGATCTCTACTCGGTGATCAGCGGTGGGGGTGAGTACCGCGCTGTCACTCCAGATGGCGAAGTTGTGGGCAAGCTCGATGCCCGGTTTGTCAACAGCCGGAATGATGGCGAGATCTCGCTGGGGGGGCAGGGTTGGTCGATGGTCAAATGCGATGAGGGGCACAATCTTGTGGTCGTGGTGCCTTCAAGTTCCGTAACCTTAGGAATATTCTGGACCGGGAGCGAGAGCGGGTACTCTTCGCTCATCTGCCGGCAGGTGCAGGAGATGCGTGCCCGGGGAGAGTCCCTGTTACCGCTCACAGATGATGACAAAGAGAAACTCCAGACGGCTCTCTCTCGAATTCCAGAAGGTGTCGGTCGAACCGGATTGTATGTCCGTGAACATAAGGGTGAGAGGGGCGTTATGGTAACCATCTATTCCTTAAATGGCATACGGTTCAACCGCCTCTTAACCCTGTTACTTCAGAAGCAGCTGGGGAGTAAGGCACAGGTACGGTACAATGATTTTGTAATCAGGATCCTTCGCTTGGGAAAAGAGGGAGCTGGAGAACGGGTGGTAACTGCGGTACGGGAGGTTCAGGGAATGGGACTCGAAGAGATTGGTTCTAATCTCCCCCTTCCTTCCGCAGAGGGGTGGAAATTTGCTGGGGCTCTTCCGGAATCGCATTTTCGCGAGATGGCCATTTCCGATCATTATAATGCAGAAGAATTTTTGGTCTCTTTTGGTAAGATGACGGTAACAGTACTGCCCGTTCCCCAGTCAGAGCCTATAC
>Ga0247842_10004161_pt1 | contig 18499 bp, 18 predicted proteins | sample LaCruzMarch2015__3_FD_192411 | JGI IMG/M metagenome (GOLD analysis project Ga0247842, IMG submission 192411) | Freshwater microbial communities from meromictic Lake La Cruz, Castile-La Mancha, Spain - LaCruzMarch2015_19m | ecosystem: Environmental > Aquatic > Freshwater > Lake | place: Spain...
TAGGCACCACTTGTATAATACCAAAAGCAGCCTGCTTTTCGAATAAAACCCCATCCTTCTGCTGTCAATGATTTTGCCAAAAAGCCAAGCCAGTCATCTCGAAGCGCGTAGGCGGATTCTTGTCTGTAATTTTGTAATTTTGTAAATTTTGTAAATTTTGTCTAACCCCCCCTCCTGTAAATCCTGTCATCCTGTTTAAAAATCCGTATTAGGGTTTAGGTCGGAGGTGAACTCATTCACCCGAAAGGTAAACTGGTTCAGGTCGGAGGTGAACTTTTGCCTGCCATACGAGCAGTAAATATGATTTTACCAACTCCTTGCCCGACTGCCCAGCAGTGCCGCATGCGCACAGGTAACGCCATTGAACGCGTCTATCAGGAACTCAAACGCAGAACCCGTGTGCCTCCCTCTCTCCAAACGAAGTCTCTCTTCTCCGACTCATCTCCGCCCTCCTCTGCGAAATCAGCAAAAAAAATCAGCAAAGAGTGGCTCAGCGGAAAAATCTACCTCAACATGAAACCTGCTGACCTGCCCCCAAAATAATTCTCAACTTTTACAGAATAAAAAATGCAACGCCTTTAGCTTGGATTAGAGAGGTTTGCCCAGCATGGCACTGAAATTGTCACGAGTTTAAAGGCCAGAAGCGCATTTTGTAACGAGTATAATTCGTAAAAAACAAAATTTGTCGTTACAAACTCGCCTTAGGAGCGCCAACGTCCTCGTTGGCTTCTTGCACGGGTTTTTTCGATGAGCCGACGGGGATATCCGCACGCCTGAGACATTGCACCCTATGGCAATAATGGATCGCTGCCTACGATCTGGATCGAGTAACCCATCTCACGGTAGGCGGTGGTTCGCTTGCGATACATCTGCGCCGTGAGCGGGTGGTCGGGTTCCACATAGTCGTAAATTCGCACGGACTTCTTCTTTTCGGAAAACCTGTGAAGTCGTCCGGCATATTGGATTAATCGGCCCTTAAAGGAAATCGGCATGGCGAGGAAAAGAGTGTCGAGTTCGGGCATATCAAATCCCTCGCCGAGCAAGGAGGCGGTCGCGAGCAGCGCGAATGCTCGGCCCTCGGACGCCTTCGAGCGGAGATTGCCAAGAATGGCCGTCCTTAGCTTTTGCTTGGTTGAACCATCGATTCGGTAAATGCTTTCCTCAGGCCATTTTTCGCGCAGCAAGGATTCAAGGGCGTTGAGGTGTTCTTTGCGGTCGCTCAGTAGGGCGCAAAACCTTTGCTGTTCAAGAGCGGCAACGACATCCGATGCGATGGCGCGATTTCTTTCGCCAGATTGAATGAGATGTTCCCAGATTTGATGAATCGGAAGACGATCCTTCTCTGCAGGGAGGCGCAGGGAAAATTCCCTCACAAATACTGTTCTCGACTGCTCCTCGGAGTGGTCGAGATCAATTCGGTGTCGAATGGGGCCGCATTGGAGAAAGAGGATTTTTTGCAATCCGTCTTTTCGATTCGGTGTGGCAGTTAATCCCAAAATGTAGCGGGCTGTGCAGCATTTCATCGCAGCTTCAAAAGACGCTGCCGGCACATGATGGCATTCGTCGATGATGACATGCCCATATTTTGCAAACAGGGCTTCGGGAAACTCTGACCGTGCGAGCGTGGGGAACATTCCGAGAGCCACGGGAGCAGCGGGGTAGCGCACTTTGCCCAAGACATGAATTTCGTTTTTTGAGAGCCCGAGAAAATTCTGAAGCCGATCGCTCCATTGATCGAGAAGCTGTTTGCGATGGACCAAAATCACTGTGGGTGTGCTTCGGCGGGCAATGGCCGCGCAGGCCATCACGGTTTTTCCAGCGCCCGGAGGCGCGACGAGAACGCCATGCTCATGCCCCAAAATGGCATCCACGGCAGTGCTCTGAGTGGCTGTGAGAGCTCCGATGAAGGAAAGATCAGCCGTTGCTGGAGCAGGTCGCCTGTCGATAACTTCAATCTTTCCGCCTGCTTTGGAAACAAGCTTTTCGATGTCATGCAGGGTTCCTCTCGGAAGCACCAACTTGTCGTCATGCTCCTCTCCGCAGAAGATGAATCGCGGAATGTTTATCGTTGGAAAACGAAGTCGCTGTTTTTCATAGAAGACGGGATTGGCGATTGTCCCGAGGCGTTTGAGAGATGCTCCAAGACTTGTTGGCAGATCGGCGAGAGGAATGGAAATCTGCGAACTTCTAAGCAATTTCAGCGTTCCTTTGAAATCCCCTCGTCGAACGGCTTGTGGAATCACATTCAATGCGCTCTCATCAAAATTCAGCGATATGGACTCTGTGGGGTCGATGTCTTTCTCGGGGCTGCAATTGGTTTCAAGAAGCCGTTGCAACTCGGTTAAATCGATTTTTTGGAGACTCGCCAAACACGACCACTGGTCGGAAACAGGGTCGAAATTTTCATCCAGAAACAGTGTGTGCCCCGATTTTCGAGGCTCTTGCTGCAGCGGCAGCGCTATGAGATTTCCAAAACCACCCTGGGGGCATGTATCCTGATTGGGAAAAAATCGATCGTAGGTTGAGAGCTTCATGCCCCGGTGAAAAGACGAAGCGCGAGCTACAATCAGCGTTCCAAGCCTGCGCGCCAGGACTGCTGGCACCGGACTTGCAAAGAAAATCCAAGCATGACCGCCGTTGCCTGATCTCGAACGCTCCATGCCAACAGAAATCCCCATTTGTTCTGCTGCGCGGCGGTAGGCCTCGATGTCCTGCATCCACCCATCGCCATCGAAATCCGCTGCCAGAAAAATACAACTATCGTCCTCGCGGATCGCGTAGGTTCCGATGGTGTGGCGTCCGATGAGGTGCGAGTGAATTGCCGAATGATCGAGCGGTGGAAAATTCTGGTTCGGGCAATCAGAGCACTTCACGCGCGGCTTTTCACAGACTCCATGAACCCATTCATTACTACAGGCTGGCGAATACCCTTTTGAGCCCTTTTTCCGGTTGATCCAAAGTTTCGGATAAAGAGACCGTCTCGCACCAAAAAGGCTCAGGAACAAATCAATCTTTTCTTCATTGGTGCTCGGTGTGCCTTTACCGAGAATCAATTCGGGAGATTCCGCTGCACTCCGAATTTCGCGCATTTCTGCAAGCAATCCCTGCCTGCGAGCTTCCAGATCATGAAGCTCCGCCTCTATTTCTTTGATGCGATCTATCGAAGTCCGCATTTGTTACCGGGGAAATCTTTGCTCCAGATTTGCGTTCTGGTCGGCGGGATTTCCTCAAACGGTTTGCAGCGCTTCGGGGTGACTTTTTGCTACTGCTAGCAAACGGAGGGCAGCCCCGCTGGGTTTGCGAGTTCCATTTTCCCAGGAAATGGCAGTGACCTTTGGAACATTGAGAAGGGCTGCGAACTGGGTCTGCGAAAAGCCGAGCGATGCCCGAGTGGCACGAATCTGTTTTGGGGAAATGGCTTTGATTGGTTGTGGAATAGTAATGTGAGTTTCCTTTACAGGTTCGGCTCCAGATGCAAAACCTTCAACGCGTGAGATAAGATCGTCGAAATTCAGGTTTATGTCTTTTGGTTTGGTTTTCATCGGTTGTATTGAGTTTTGATTGATTCGACCGCGGATCGTAGTCGGGAAAGTTGCGCCGCGCTGATATTCGCGCGCGAAGATTTGGTGTAGAGCATGAATAAGATGAAAAGGCGGAGATTTGGCTGCCAAAGATAAATAACTCGGGCTCCACCGCTTTTTCCGCGACCTGGGAGGCGAAATCTTGCCTTGCGCAGACCTCCAGAGTGTTGGATGAGGGCGCCGGATTCAGGATTGGCGGCAAGTTCCATCTGAAACTCCCGAAGGATTTCCTCATCGGCCACGCGCAACACTTCCTCAGTGAATGCCTGAAGCTCGATAAAACGGAAAGTCATGACTCGAAGTTATACAATGTATTATCCTTGTCAAGTTCTACGATACGAACCCTCCGCTGCTCAGATCGGTGAAAATCAGGATGCTTCGGAGAAGCGCTGCCTTGCGAGTTGCTGGGCTTCTTCGACAAGCGATCTGGTCTTTTTCCACTCGCTCAAAAGCAGAGCCTTGAACTCGCGGAGAGCCGGGTGCGGAGGCAGAAGCGGACTCCCGCGACCGATGCGGCCGACGGTGTTTTGGTAATGCCAGAGGAGGTCGATATAGTCGCTTCGCCACGACATCGGCACGAGGATTGGTGGCAAGCCTGCGGCCAGAACTGGGAGATTGGCAATCAGCCGAGCCATTCTGCCGTTGCAATCAAAAAACGGATGGATGCGAACGAAAACCATATGCGTCCGGACATAGGCGGCAACGGCCTGCGCGGGGCGATTGATTGGGCGTGTTTTGTTAAAATCGATCAGCCAGCGATCCATCAATCGTGGCACATCGGCCGGAGCTGCGTATTCCATATAAACGCTCTTGCCGTCCACCACGCCGGTCGTTCCGTTGAAATCTTTTTTCCAGTCGCCCGCGGGATTAAGTGAATCCACCGCAGAAAGGGGCATCACTGCCCTGTGAAGGGCGAATAGATCCTCCCAAGTGAGCGCGCGGCGGACCATTCCGTAGATCAAATCGATCGCCCTCGCATGCCCGTAAACCTCCTGATGCTCACGAAGCGGCTTGCCGCCAATGGTGAGGCCGAGCTCCAGAATTTTGACGGTTTCACCGAGAGTCAGTGTGTTCCCCTCGATGGCGGTCGATTCGTGTGTCCACTCTGCAGCGAGGCGCTTGAGGAGTTGATCGCGGATATCGGTGGGAAGCCCTTCGTAAAAAAGCCTTCGCTCGGCGCGCGGAGCGGGTCGGTTTTTCAGAAAGGAAAAAACCGCGTTGTGGCTCAAATTCAACCCGTGTCGTCGATTAATCTCCGCCGCCGCGCCACGAAAACCACCGCCCGAACTGAGGATTTTCCTCAACTCGGCTTCATACGGCTTTAGCTTGGATTGAAAAGGTTTGCCCAGCATGGCACTGAGCTTGTCACGAGATTTAAGGGCAGAAGCGTATTTTGTAACGAGTATAATTCGTAAAAAACAAAATTTGTCGTTACAAACTCGCCTTAGGAGCGCCAACGTCCCCGTTGGCTCCTTGCACGGGTTCGTCGTTCTTCACTCCTTTTACTTTCGAAGAGCCGACGGGGAGGTCGGCGCGCCCGAGACGGGTCAAAAATTCCGGCCAGATAAAGCCAGGATGAGCTTAGGTCGTAGGGTTGGTGGTTCATTTGCTCTCTCCTTGATTGGGTTTTCCGATCCGTTCGGCGAGACCCTCCAGAAGTCGCGCGAGAACAGGGTCGCCAAGGTTGATTTGGCCGAAGTTCAGATTCTCGGTGATCTTGGGGAGGTTCGCGGCGACGAGGCGCAGTGGGTTGGCGGTGTTCGCGGTTTCAATCGTGCGGCGCTCGGTGGCATCTATGATTTTGGCGACCTCGGCGGCGTTGAAGTGGCGCTGGCGTTCATTTGCGAAGCGGTCGGCGTCGAGGTTCCTTTCGATCTCGAGGATTTCGGCATCGGCCCGCGCAATCCGACGCTGGCGCTCGGCAGTGCCCTCGCGCAGGGAGACTGTGGCGTCGAGTTTTGCAAGTTCGGTTTCCGTTTTGCTCTCGGCGCGCAGGCACTCGATTTCAGCGTCCTGGCCGACCCCGGTCTTGAGGTGGGCGGTGCGTCGGACGGTCTCGGCGGCTTGGAACTCGGCTTGGCGTTTGGCGTCGCGCTCCCTCATGGCGTCGTTCTCCTTGGCAATGATCTCATCAGTTTCAAGGCGGCTGCGCTCGCTCTGCAGGCGGATGCTGTTGCGGTAGGGAGCCTGCATGTTCAGGAAAAGTTCGCGGGACATGATCGTAACTGTCTTGATCTCCACGGTGGCGATGTCGAGGCCGAGTCGGTCAGCCACATCAGCGAGTTCAGCTCGCATGCGCTCGATGATCGCCCCGCGTTTGCGCAGGGCATCGTCCAAGCTGAGGTTCGCAAGCTCGCTGCGGATCGCAGACTCGACTACCTGTCGAAGGTGCGAGGCGATCATGTCGAGGGCGAGGCAGGGATTGGTAAAGTCAATGGCCTCGATCGCCTTTTCTGGTCGAGCGATCGAGTAGATCGCAAACCCCATAATTTCCACGCCTTGGTTCTCGGCTGTGATCTGGTCGGCTTGGAAGGCGACGGACTGCAAGGTTGAGGGGATAAGGTAGGCGCGGTCGATTCCGGGCAGGATGAACGCAGCACGCCCCCTTCCGGCGAAGAGGGTTTTCCCGAGCCGTTGGTGCACGAGGAACTCGGCGGGGCTGGCCGCGACGAGTCCGATTCTTTTTTCTGTGGTGGTGGGTTTTGTTGTTTTCACACCTGCAAGGTATTTAGGACTGCAAGGAACGACTATCCCTCAAGATTTCATATGGTATGACTGAATAGTTATATATCAGAAAGTCCTCCTCGCGCTGGGGTGTGGCTTGATCGATTGGCGGAATCTTTGTCAGTTCGCCGACCAAGGATCGATCGCGAAAGCGGCCAAGTTGCTTGAATCTGAAATCACTCCCTGCCCCGTGTGGAGCTCACGGAATCTCGCAATGAGGCCAGCACTGGCCAAACTGGGCGAGATTTTTGTAGAGATTCTTGCAGGCAGGTGAGGCTCTACCTCGCTGTGGGGATCACGATCACCTGTGCAGCTTTCCCGTCCCGTTTCTCAGAGGTCTGGCCGCTGCGAGTGATGAGCGAGGAGCCGAGCTGCGAGGTGGACCAGGATGATCCGGAGTTGCTGCGTGTCTGAAATGTATTGCCAAGCGATGAAGTGGTGAGTGTAGACCCCGTCTTGCTGTCACGGGTCACGAAGGAATTGCCGAGTTTCGTCGTAGTCTGCTGCTGGCCGTTGGAGCCGCGCGTGACATAGCTATTACCAACCTTGCTGGTTGTCCAAGTGTTGCCTTGGGAATCGCGAGTCACAGTCGACGAGCCGAGTTGCGATGTGGTGAAGGATTGACCGCCGGGAGAGCGGGTAATGTAAGAGTTGCCAAGTTTGGTGGTGGTGGACGGCCCTGTGGCGGTCACTGGAATCACAATCGGCGCTGCGGGTTTCTGACCTCTGGATTCCTTATCTCCAGCGTGGAGTGGAGAAAAAATTACAAGAAGGGTGCAAGCGGAAGGAACAAGCTGAAAAAGTCGCATGTTTGCAACTTGGCTGAGGTTAGACATTTTGCAAATCCACGAAATTATCGTAGCTCCTGTTGACATGGATTTCTGGCACGATAGAGGTCGTCGCCTTCCTCTCATCGCCGTGTGTTGTGGAAAAAGCAGCGATGTCTGAAGACCCGTTTTTTTCCGGGAGGCGTTTCAAATGACGGAGTGCTTCAGAGCGGAAAGGCTTCACCCATCCCGTTCCTTGTGAGAAATCCTGCGGAAGCGAGTGATCTCGAGTTGCGGAGGATGCTAAAGACAGATGCGGCCTTGTTCTCCCAGCCCGAACTTGCCGTATAGTCAATATTTTTTTATTTCAGCGTTTAGGCGATGTTGTCCCTCCAAGGTTATCTTTGTGTTACTATGGGGCAGGGAACGAGATTGCGGGAGGCACGGACGCTCAAGGCCCCTCTCGAAATACAAAAGGCGGAGGGTGTTGCCCTCCGCCTTTTTTTTCAAACGGGAGTTTTCTATTTTTTGTCGAGCGTGGCATTCCACTCATCGATGCGTTTTTTCTCCGCAGTGAAGAGTGCGTCGGTGGGATCGAGGATTTCGATTTTTTCGATGGTGTCGCCCATGCGGATCGCGTTCACGGTGTCTTGGCCTTTGGTGGTGGCACCGAAAACCGTGTGGCGTCCGTCCAAGTGGGGTGTGGGAACATGAGTAATGAAAAACTGGCTCCCGTTTGTTCCAGGGCCCGCATTCGCCATGGAGAAGATACCGGGTTTGTCGTGCTTGAGGCCTGACTTGACCTCGTCTTCGAAGCGGTAGCCGGGGCCGCCGCTTCCCGTGCCTGTCGGATCGCCGCCTTGGATCATGAATTGCGGGATGACGCGGTGGAATGTGATGCCGTTGTAGTAACCGCGTTTTGCGAGGTTCAGGAAATTTGCAACGGTTACAGGTGCGGCGGATGGTTGCAGTGTGGCCTCGATAGGGCCTTTGCTGGTGGTAAGAATAATACGGATGTCTTGCATGGAGGCAGTGTCTGTCGCTGAGACGGCGACCATTGTCAAACCGAGAAGCAGGGCTGGAATAAAATGTTTCATGTGGGTTGCGATTATGCCTCTCCAGTGCAAAATCTCAACCCCAAGTTTGAGCGCGCTCCCGCATCAACCCGCCTGCATCCTGACCCAGCGAGGATTTTCAAACCCTGAAAAATGCTTTACCACCCTGAACTTTCGGCCTCGCAAGACCTGCCTTCTTTTTTTAAACTTCATCCCTTGCATTGCTCAACACTCCAACCAAGAGGCTCCTCTTTTGTTTAATAAAAACTCCAACCAAGAGACATTCTTCAGCGCTCTTTTTTTTTGTATCCTCTGCTCATTTTGGATTCTGGCTTCTCAATTTCCCCTGAATCCTTTTGCGGAAAGGGCAAACTTTCTGGGGCCTGATGGCTTTATTGCTTCGTTGGAGGTCAAGACCATCGATGCCAGGATCAATGCGCGCGGGTCGATGGATGCTCCTGTGAAGGTGTGCTATGTGGATGTCGACACGGAATCGATTGCGCAGCTTGGGAATTTCCCTTGGAACCGCGAGTATTTTGCCATGGCATTGGATGCCTTGTTCAAATACGGGAGAATCAAAGCTGCGGGATTGGACTTTGTGTTCTCTATGGCAGGGATTCCTGCTCTGGGGCGTGATGAGGCGGAGGAGGGGAGCAAGAAACTCGGCAAGTCGATTCACACAAACAAAAATGTTGTAGCTGCAGCGACCTTTGGCACGAAGAGTTCCTTCCCGTTTCTTTTCGAAAAGGCCAAGGCGGGCGACGAGGAGGAAACCCCGGAGATGCCGGCTTTCCCGATAGTGGGTCCGACATGGGGGCATGTTGGCTTGATCGATACGATTGGCAATGATGTCCGCTTCGTTCCGTTTTTTGCGAGGACCACAAATCACACCTATTTACCGTTGTCCCTCAGGCTGGCCATGCTCTATTGGGGACTCAAGGAGTCAGCCGTTTCCCTGACAAGGGATAATCTGATTGTAACCAAAGAGGATGGCACTGAGGCGGCTCGAATCCCGCTTCTCATGGAGCAGATCGTGGAGCCCAATTGGTTCGGGGCTTGGATGGAAAAAGACCATCATGCCAGCATCGTGCATGTCATGGCATTTGGGCAGGCGATGGACAATGGATCGGAAGAGGAGAAACAACAGGCGCGTGAGTTTTTTGCGCCTTTCGAAGACAGCGTTGTCCTCATCGGCCCGGTTGATGCCCTGCTAAAGGATATCAGCCTCACCCCGCTGAATGGATTGGCATCCGTCCCACGCGTTTCGGTGCACGGCAACCTTTTGAAAACAATCATCAGCGGTCGATTTATCCACCGCCCTCCCATTTGGCTGAACTGCGGTTTAATTTTTCTCCTTGGATTCGCAACGGCTTCATTCTGCTTTGTTCCTCAGCGGTTCAACCTGCTGGCCAGAATTTTTGGGGCGCTGCTCGTTGTATCTTACATTGGAGCGGCTTTTTTGTTATTCGGGAAATTTGACCTGATCATTCCTCTGGTCGCCCCACTTGGCTCTGCTGTTTCTTGCACATTTGCGGGAGCGCTCATTCACCTTTCGAACGAGCGCAAGCAAAAGCGCCGCATCACCGGAATGTTTGGAACCTACCTGTCAGCCTCTCTCGTTGAAAAAATGCTCGAGAGTGGTGAGGAGCCTAAACTCGGTGGCATCGATGCGGAAATCACCGCCTTTTTCTCAGATGTCCAAGGCTTCTCGGGCTTCTCCGAGCTGCTTACTCCCCAGCAGCTTGTTGCCCTCATGAATGAATACCTCACTGCGATGACGGATATTCTGATGGAGCAGGGCTGCTACGTGGACAAATACATCGGTGATGCCATAGTCGGCATTTTCAACTCCCCAGTGGAGCTGGAAAAACATGCCTACAAAGCCTGTGTAACTACACAACTCCTCCACGCACGCTTGCTCGAACTCCGCGCCAAGTGGGCAGGTGAGGGCGATAAGTGGCCACCTTTTGTTTGCCGAATGCAAATGCGCATCGGCCTGAACACCGGCCATGCCACTGTCGGCAACATGGGATCCGAAAAACGATTCAATTACACCATGATGGGCGACAGTGTGAATCTGGCGGCACGCTGTGAAAGTGGAGCAAAGAGCTACGGCGTTTACACGATGGTCACCGGCGAGACCAAACGCGAGGCAGAGGCTGCAGGAGACGAGTGCGTCTTCCGTTTCCTCGATAAAATCATCGTCAAAGGACGCAGCGAGCCGGCTGAGATGTATGAGGTCGTCTGCCTCCGCCAACAGCTGGATGATGCCACCGCGCGATGTTTGGCCACCTACGCCCAAGGTATCGAGCACTACCGGGCTCAACGCTGGGATGCCGCCTTGGCTTGCTTCACCGAGGCTGCCACACTCGAACCCAACCGCCCGGAACGCAATTCCGATTCTCCCTCCACTCCCTCGCTCGTCATGCTGGAGCGCATCCACCAACTCATGGCCTCACCACCCCCGGTCGACTGGGATGGAGTTTTTGTCATGCGAAGCAAGTAATTTCATTTTTCCGCCGCGCGGCTCATCAAAAAATGAGCGGAAAAGCGCTCTCGCCTTCCGAGTCGTAGGCTCCAAGCCAGAGACCCGCGGGCGTAGGTCGCTCTGTGTCATGCGGGACGCCCGACCTACAAAATGCCTTTGAAAATCTACAACCTTAAAGACATTGGTATAATCAGCTCCCGATCGCGCTCGTTGGACAGAAAACGCCATTCCCGAAGGCCTCAGCATTTTTGCCTTCCCCGAAAAAAAAGGTTGTTCTTCTGCAAAAAACTGCAACTCTCATCGACATCCTCCCGTATAAGCTGTGTGGCTAACAGATATAGGCCCTCTCCGCCAGCTTTCAGCCCCCCCTGCCCTCTAACACTCTTTATACAATGTCAGTGGAAAATGCAGTGAAATAAAAAAGCAAAATAATGAACATAAAAAACCCTAACTTATTAACAAAAGCATCCTTAATTGGATTATTAGCGTTAGCCTTACCGACTGATGTATTTGCCGCTTCTGGCGGCGATCTGAAAGCTGACGATCTTGTTGGTGTATCGTTTTGGATGATCTCTATGGCGCTCGTTGCGGCAACGGCGTTTTTCTTTTTGGAAATCCAGCGCGTTTCCCCGAAGTGGAAAACATCCCTGACAGTCTCCGGACTCGTCACTCTCGTAGCCGCATCGCATTATTTTTACATGCGCGATGTGTGGGTGAGCACAGGCGATAGTCCAACAGTATTCCGTTACATCGACTGGATCATTACTGTTCCATTGTTGATGGTAGAGTTTTACCTCATTCTCTCAGCAATCACTAAAGTCCCGAGTGGAGTTTTTTGGCGGCTGATGATTGGCACACTGGTCATGTTGATTGGTGGATACCTCGGTGAGGCTGGAAGGATAAATGTGTGGCTCGGTTTCATCATTGGAATGCTTGGTTGGTTCTACATCCTCTGGGAAATCTTCCTCGGCGAGGCTGGTAAGATCAACGCAGACTCCGCACCTCCATCAGTTCAGACGGCGTTCAACCTCATGCGCTGGATCGTTGTGGTTGGCTGGGCCATTTACCCCATCGGTTACTTCCTTGGTTACCTCACCGGTGCCTCCCCGAAAGACAGCATGGTGTTGTTGAATGTGACCTACAACTTGGCTGATGTGGTCAACAAAATCGCCTTCGGCGTGATCATCTGGACAGCAGCAGTCAGCGAGACAGATAAACAAGCAGCCAAAGCAAACTAAACCATCCGTCTCAACTATCATCTGCTCTGGGGGATTCTTCCCCCAGAGCTTGAGAGTTCAAATATTCGGATTCCGTGTCGGGGCTCCTGCGATTCCATTGGCCGCATGAGCCCCTTGCGCTGGTATAAGCCGTTCCTATGATGACTTCACATGCAGTTGCTCCCCTTGCAGTGTCTGAATCCTCGGAGGATTTCTTGGTCGATTTGAACGAGTTCATGTTGAGGCTCGTGCGTGGCGACGAAAGCGAGACGGATTGCGCGGATGCTCCTATCGCCGCAGCGTCCAGCGTTCTTTCATCGGGCGGGCACAGGGTCAGGGCCCGCTTGGCCTTTCATGCAGGCACTGCGCTTGGATTGGATTCAGGCGACTCCATGGCTATTTCTGCCGCTGCCGAGTTGCTACACAATGCATCTTTAGTCCACGACGATCTGCACGACCGCGAAAAAACACGCAGAGGCCAACCGACTGTCTGGTCTCTCTATGGAGACGATATGGCGGTTTGCACCGGCGACCTGCTCCTATCCGCAGCCTACGCTGCACTTGCAGGTCTCAAAACGATTCACCTTCTTCCAGAGCTCCTCGCCTTGGTTCATCGGCGCACCTTGAGGGTCATTTGCGGGCAATGTAGCGAGCTTTCTACACGAGGTCGCCAGGTCGACAGCATGGCTTTTTATGAAAAAATGGCACTCGCGAAGTCCGGTGCTTTGTTGAGTCTTCCGCTGGAGATGGCATTCTTGCTGGCTGACAAAAAGGCGTGGCTCGGCGAGGTGCGGGAAGCTGCTGAGGGCTTCGGCCTCAGCTATCAAGTTATGGATGACATCGCAGATATCGAAAGTGACGCTGCCGGTGACGATGGGCCTCGGGCTGTGAATGCACTTCTCGTTCTCCAAGCCGCCGGCCATGGCGAAAATTCTCAGGTGCTTGCCCGTGAGATGGCTCTTCGGCGACTCGAGAACACAATCGATATTGCCAATCGCTTGCCGAACAACTCCGGTCTATTTCTGAGGGATCTTGCGCTGGCGCTCTGCCAACGATTCTAAAAGACTGGCGCCAATGAATGCTCTCGTTATAGGAGCTGGCTTCGGTGGTATCGCTGCCGCACTCCGTCTCCGCTCAAAAGGCTACAGCGTAACACTCGTCGATCGTTGTGCGGCCTTGGGTGGGCGGGGGCAGGTTTTTGAAAAAGGCGGCTTTCGCCACGATGCCGGTCCGACGGTCATCACAGCGCCCTTTTTATTTGAAGAGCTGTTCGCCCTCTTTGGCGAGCGTTTCTCCGAGCATGTCACCCTCGTCCCGCTGAAGCCCTGGTATCGCTTTCACTTTCCTGATGGTGACCACTTTGACTACGGAGGCACTTTGGAGGAAACGCTCGAGGAAATCGCCCGTATCGAGCCGCGCGATTGCGATGGCTACCGGGCTCTACTCGCCCACTCGCAGAGAATCTACGATGTCGGTTTTACCAAGCTGTCCGCCCAACCATTCGATGCCTTCCTGACCATGGTGCGACAGATTCCCGGCCTCATCGGTCTTCGGAATTACGAGACCGTTTGGCAGATGGTTTCACGCCATCTGAGAAGCGAGAAGCTCCGTCAGGCATTCTCCATTCAACCGCTCCTCGTGGGTGGAAATCCTTTTGACACGACGAGTATCTACGGACTGATCCACTACTTGGAGCGAGCGCACGGTGTGCACTTTGCCATGGGCGGCACAGGCGCCATCACACAAGCCTTCGGGGCCCTCATGGAGCGTCAGGGGATTGAGATCAAACTCAACACAACTGTTCACGCAGTCCACATCGAGGGCGGAGTTGCCAAGGGGGCGGTTCTTGCCAATGGAGAAGTTCTTCGCGCGGATGTGGTGGTTTCAAATGCCGATGCCGCCCATCTCTACAGCAACATGGTCCCGCCTAAGGATCAGGCCGTCTCCGCGCGCCTCAAGCTTGCCGCAGCCCATTATTCGATGGGGCTTTTCGTGCTCTACTTTGGAACGACACGAACCTATCCCGATGTCGCCCACCACACGATCTGGATGGGGCCACGCTATCGGGAACTCCTCGAGGATATCTTCCACCACAAGAAACTGGCCGAGGATTTTTCCCTTTATCTGCATCGGCCGACTGCCACGGATTCCACATTTGCCCCAGCAGGGTGCGATAGTTTCTATGTGCTGTGTCCTGTCCCCAATCTCCAAGCCCGCATCGATTGGGGAGTCGAGGGTCCACGTCTCCGTGAGCGTATCATCGAAGCACTCGAACGAACCATCCTGCCGAACCTTTCTTCATGCATCACGGAAGATTTCTTTAAAACACCCGAGAATTTCAAAGGCGAGTATCTGAGCGTGCACGGCGCAGGTTTCTCCGTGGCTCCCTTGTTCAGACAATCCGCGTGGTTCCGCTTCCACAATCGAGCCGAAGGAGTTAAAAACCTCTTTCTTGTGGGGGCTGGAACGCACCCAGGGGCTGGCTTGCCAGGCGTCATCTGCTCGGCAAAGGTGCTCGACACGCTGGTGCCAACCCCAGCCCAGCCGTGAAATCGGGCATGCTTTCCGCTACCCTCCCAGTCTCGGCCACCGCCGAGGAAACCCTTGCGTCGAAAGGCCGGAGCTTTCACTGGGCGCGCACTTTTCTTGGAGAGCCGCATGCCTCGCGGGCAACGCGACTTTATGCCTTCTGTCGCCACCTTGACGACTTGGCCGACGAGGCGTCATCCCGCGACTCCGCACGGGAAAAACTGCTCCGAGTGCGCAGCGCGGTGAGCTCAGGTATCACCTCCGATCCCATACTTCGCGATGGACTCGACCTCATGCACGAGTGCCGGATATCCCCTGCCATCATTCTCGAGCTTGTCGAGGGTCTGCTTTCGGACCTCGACTCTGTGCGTATCCCAGACGAAGCGTCTCTACTTCGCTACTCCTATCGCGTGGCTGGCACTGTGGGGGTCATGATGTGCGGTGTGCTGGATGTTCACAACCCCGTCGCCTACCCGCATGCAATCGATCTCGGTATCGCCATGCAGCTCACAAATATTTGCCGCGACATTGCGGCAGATGCGGCCATGAACCGCTGCTATCTTCCTGCAACGATGATTGGAGGCATAGAGCCTGCTGATCTGGTCCTGCCCGAGGAAAATCTTCTTCCTCTTTTGCGCCGATCTGTTTCTTGGCTCCTCGACCAAGCCGACCTCTACTATGTCAGCGGAGAAAGGGGTCTCGCCTATCTTCCTCTTCGAGCACGGTGTGGAATCTTGGCTGCGGCCCGAGTTTATCGCGCCATCGGCACCCAACTGCGTCGCCGCGATTGCGACTACTGGAGCCAACGGGTCGTGGTGGGCTCTCCAGAAAAAGCAATCATCACCGCAAGTGCGTTTCTCCGCACTCCCCTGACAAACTTCTTCTGGCACCCCGCAGCGAGTCACGATTCCAGCCTGCATGTGGCTCTAAGGGGTTTCCCCGGCACAGGGAACAACGCATGACCTTTCCCTTCGAGTTGATCATTATTGGGGGCGGGTGTGCTGGCCTCAGCCTTGCCATGAGGCTTTCCAACCGCCTGGAAAAAAAAAGAGTCCTCATCGTGGAACCCCGAAGCGAATACGCCAACGATCGCACATGGTGCTTCTGGGGAAATGACTCCGCACAACTCCGCCACTTGGTCACTCAGCGCTGGCATTCCGTTTCACTGCAAACACACACCCGCCGTGTCAATGTCGACTGTCGCACGACTCCCTATGAGATGATCGCCGCCGAGACCTTTTACGCCGCTGCGGTCCGGGAGATCGCGCAAAATCCCTGTATGGAACTTGCCACAGGCACGGCGCTTGCCTCCGAGCCCTGGAGAGATGGCGACCTCTGGCGGATTGAAACAAACGCAGGGCCGTATGCAGCAAGGTTTCTTGTCGACACGCGCCCCCTGCTGCCTGTCCAGGCCGGCGAGGCAGTGCTGTGGCAATCCTTTTTGGGCCGAGAAATCGAATGCGAAGTGCCTGCGTTCGATGCAACTTCTGCTTCCCTCATGAATTTCTTGCCAATCGAAAACGATCGGATTCCCTTCATCTATGTGCTGCCGTTTTCCCCGCAACGCGCCCTCATCGAGTTCACCGTCTTCGCCCCAGATCCACTCGGGCCAGACGAACTCTCCCGTGATCTTGACCTCGGCATTTCTGCTCAGATTGGTGCGTCAAAATATTCGGTGAGGAAGACCGAACACGGCATCCTTCCCATGGGTCTCACAAATCCTTCACCTGCCACACAGACCGCATCTGTGCGCGTGGGAGTCACCGCTGGTGGGGCGAGGTCTTCATCTGGCTTTGCCTTCCAAAGAATCCAACGCTGGGCCCAAGCCTGTGCGCTGGCCCTCTCCTCAGGGCATGGCCCTGTGAACCATCCTCCCGATTCCTGGAGCCTCCGAACCATGGACGATTTGTTCCTGCGCGTCCTCCGTGCCCGGCCCGAAATCGCGCCGGATCTTTATCTCTCACTTTTTAAAATGAAAAATCCATACAGGCTCATTCGTTTTATGAGTGACCAAGCCACTCTGGCCGATTCTGCATCAGTCGCTTTTTCTCTGCCCGCGTGGCCGTTCTTAGCAGAAATCCCAGATTTTATGGCAGGCCGCGCCCACAAAAGACCAAGAGGCCAGAGCGTATGAGCCTGTTGCGTCTACAAGGATTGGTTTTTTGCTGCGGAGCAATCCTCTTGGCTGCCATGGCGGCATCCTTGGGGCAGCTCAACTCACAAATCGAATTGCTCGTCATCGCATCTCTCATCCTTGTCCTTGGTGTCCCTCACGGCGCACTCGATACCATTTTTGCGAGCCAAATCTATGGCATCGATAGCCTACGCGGTTGGATTTTCTTTGGCTCGATATACCTCTTCCTCTCCGCATTGGTTGTGGGGATATGGCTTCTACAGCCCGCTATTTTCCTCCTGGCTTTCCTCTTTATCTCGGCCTTTCACTTTTCTGGTGACCCGGTGGAAGGAACACCATGGCCTACACGGGCTCTCTACGGAGGTGCAGTCGTCATCCTTCCTACCGCACTGCACGCTGTCGAAACGGCACGCCTTTTTTCGCTTCTCGCTGGCGAAAGTGCTGCCGCCCTCGTTATGCCGTGGCTCGGACTGCTTGCATGGCCTTGGCTCGGCGGATTGATACTGGCTGCGATCCAGAGGAGTCGCACGGATTGGCTCACAGCCTTGGAACTCGTCGCCGTAGCCGCACTCTCGCTGCTTGCTCCACCCCTCCTGTCTTTCACGCTCTTTTTTTGCGCCATGCACAGTGCGCGGCATATCCTCCGAACCATCGACTACTCGGCGCAATCATCGCGCCTCTTTGTTCTCGCTGCGGCCTTGTTACCCATGTTTGGTGTGCTGGTTGTTTCCCTCATCGCTTGGTATTTCCTCCAATCCACGCCGCTCGACGCACGCATCGTTCAGATCGTATTTGTCGGACTGGCTGCGCTCACAGTGCCTCACATGGCACTGGTGGAACGCGTCCGTCTCTCAGGATGGGTCAACCTCAAAAAGTCACCGCCGGCTCCTTGATGCACAAGGTCACTCTCAAACTCTGTTTTATTGCATCGGAATTCAAATTTGCCGAAGCCACAGCCTATCTTCGCCGCAGGCCAATAAACGCGTTCCGCGACATTTAAAAATACATTTTGCTTCCTGCTTGCACATTCAAAATACAGCTTTGAGGTCTACCTTGCAAAGGGCATGGGCAGCCTCGCACTCACGAAGATGCCCGTTAGCGGCTCAAAAAATATTGGCCCTCTATCGAGAAGGGCAAAGACAAGGCCAGTTCTCATATCGGCGCTCGCGTCAAAGCCTGATGTTCTCCTGACATTGGACGCCCGGGATTTTGCGCTGCTTCTTAATACGGAAGTTTACGGAGTTTTTGTTACCACTCCGAGGGATTTTCTCATCCGAGAGGGATTGGGATAATCGTCGCAATCAGATTTTCCAGCAGCTCCATTCATCCTGATAAATCACAGGCACACCCTCCCTCTGGCAAACGCGGATCGTGTGTCCGGTGCCGCCTTCCATGGGATCGGCGAGATTTACAAAAAAGAGGGCGCAAATCGGCTTGGCAAGATGACCGGGGACTCCCATGACCTTCATCGTGTCGCGAACAAGGTAATCCCCCTTGGCGCCAAGCGGACCCTTCTTGCCGCGCATGCCAATAATCCGGCGGTTCTGTGGACTCGCTTGGATGGACTGGGCCTCGATGTCACGGGCTTGTTCGGGCGTCAGAATTTCCGACGATGTGTAGAGCGCGCCTGCATGTCGCTCATTCTTTCGATGTGCAGAGTATGGGGCCACAATTTCCAAGCGCGAGGGATCAACCATCGCCACGCCGCCCGTAAAGGCTTCATCCGAACCGGTGGCATTGCCCGAGCGAAAGCGCAGTCTGGAAAACTTCAAGACAAGCGCCCGCGCCAATCCCTCTGCCACTGCCGCATCGTGCACAGGAATGCTTCGTCGTCCTTCAAGCAGAACAACGCCTTCGGGCGACTTTTCGGCAAGGGTTGAAAATTCCTGAAATGTCATTTTCCAGACCATTTCAAAACGCTCTGCATTGTGCCAATGAGGGATAGCAGTTGAGGACGCGTATCGGTGCTTCGCTTACTCCAAGCCATGCGGAGGTTGTATTTTT
>Ga0247842_10004162_pt1 | contig 18498 bp, 11 predicted proteins | sample LaCruzMarch2015__3_FD_192411 | JGI IMG/M metagenome (GOLD analysis project Ga0247842, IMG submission 192411) | Freshwater microbial communities from meromictic Lake La Cruz, Castile-La Mancha, Spain - LaCruzMarch2015_19m | ecosystem: Environmental > Aquatic > Freshwater > Lake | place: Spain...
GGTCCTGGGTTCGAATCCCAGGCTGATCACTTTTCAAATATATAATACCCTGTATTTCAATGATTTACAGGGTATTTTCTTTTTATTACCCCCAATCTTCACACAGTACAGCCCACTGATTCACCCCCCTATTTTTCTATCAGAAACAATATTGTTATTCACCTATAAATGGCCTTTTCGTTACCCTGTTAACATCCTTCCAATCCGATCTCAGTGAACCGTCTTCCTTGCTTTTCTAAATGAATACTATTAAAACACCCTTGTATTTCTAAAGCAATTGTACTAAATTTGCCTTGTATTTCTAAAATGAACGGATATGGAAAGATTATTCACCCTTAAGTTGAAAGAATGGGAAAGTACTCCCAAGAGAAAGCCACTCATCATCCGAGGGGCGCGGCAGGTTGGAAAATCGTACACGGTATCGGACTTTGGCAAAACACATTTTAATGGAAAGATCCATACGGTTGATTTTGAAAAGCATCCGGAATGGACCGGTGTTTTTGAGAAAAACCTTGACCCGGTCCGGATCATCAGTGAACTGGAGCTCCTGTTGAATACTTCTATAAACCCGACTACGGATTTACTTTTTTTTGATGAGATCCAGGGAGCGCCTAAAGCAATCATGTCATTGCGGTATTTCTATGAAGAGATGCCTGAAATGCATTTGATCGCAGCCGGATCACTTCTTGAATTCACCATGCAGAAGATATCTTTTCCGGTCGGAAGGGTGAGCATATTAAATATGACACCGATGAACTTCTATGAATTTCTGAAGAATACCGGGAAAGATAAACTGGCTGATATCCTTCTTGAAAAACCAGTCCGACTATCGGATACGATCCATTCCACGCTTCTTGACGCGCTGAGACAATATATGTTTATCGGAGGGATGCCGGAATGTGTGGATCATTGGCGGAATTCCAATAGCCTGACAGCGGTTTTTAAGATTCAGCATGATCTTATGGAAACCTATCGCCAGGATTTCTCAAAATATTCACCCTATACAGATAAAAGAAGTCTTAATCATGCCTTAAGCTCGATCGCAAGAAATATCGGACATCAGGTCAAATATTCCGGTTTATCAGACGAATTCACCGGTCCAACCAATAAGAAGGCCCTTGAATTACTTTCGCTTGCCCGGGTGATCAGCAGGATCTCTTCGGCTTCTGTCGCCTCCCTGCCATTCGAAAGCACGGCTTCGGAAAAGAAATTCAAGGCCTTGATCGTGGACATTGGTTTAATGAGGTCACTCAACAATCTTCCACCCGATATCGAATACACTAAAAATGATCTCCTTTCCATGTATAACGGGGCTCTTGCCGAACAGTTTGCAGGACAGGAATTTCTTTCATCGGGAAATGACAAGCTGTATTATTGGATAAGGGAAGCAAAAAGCAGTTCGGCAGAGGTAGATTATATCTTATCAAAAAAGAATCAAATCTTCCCCGTAGAGATTAAAGGTGGTGCTGCCGGAAAATTGAGGAGTATGCACCTGTTGCTGGAAAAATACCCGCACATTGAAAGAGGATATGTATTATCGACAGCCCCGTACGGCGAGCTTCCCGAACAGAAATTGGTATTCCTGCCATTGTATTATGCTTTTCAACTGGCCGGTGATCTTTACTGAAAAATCACCTGAAAACGACAGGTTCAGACCCCTGAGTGATCCTATCTCTCAAAAAAACACAAATCTGATACAGTGAAAATATGACACCTTGGCAACCCTGCGCACATAGGCGATACAGCGAAACCGTCCAAGCCCCAGGCTGATCACAAAAGGCCAGTTGATTACCAGGCCAGTAACACGGAAACCAGCGGAAACGCTGTTTTTTTTTATTACGCCAAGCCGAAACTTTTATAGATCACTGTTCAGGAAACGATTAGTAATACTGGATGAACATGCTTTTGCCTGATTTTCATCGCTCCACTGTGCCAATTCACCAGAAATTTGTACCTTTGAAGGGTTAAATTCCAACCTGTTTATCTGATCTAAAATGATAATTATGAAAAAGAACTTTCTGTTGTTTATTTTTACCTGTTTGACCTTATTTGTTTTTGCCGGCGATTTGGTTAAAATGGACATAAATGATGCATCACGGATGAAGCAATATGTTGACTCCAAAGATGTGCGGGTTAATTATTCCTGTAATGAATTTTTTGTAGCTACAACCAGTTCACAAATCGTTGAGGACTGCAAATTGCTGAAGAAAAATGCCTGGGGTTCAGGCGAAAATTATTTTGTTCTTTGGACCAACCGGGACAATAAAGCCGATTATCTTGCCAAAATCGGACCATATATCGAAATCCTTGATCAAACAGATTACTACCTCATCGTTCAGGTAAGAAATGAAAATATAACGAAATTATTCCCGTCGGTGCACGGAGGCGTTGTGAAGATCAACAATTCCGCCATCAAAATGCCGGTTCATAAACCCGGAAGTCTTAAAGCCCCGCTCGAGATCGATCCTTTTATTACCGACCTGATGGCGCAGACCAATGCCACAAACATTCAAAACTCAGTGCAGCATTTGCAGGATTACGGAACCCGTAATTGTTTGACGACGCAATCTGTTGAAGCGCAAAACTGGATCAAATCCCAGTTTGAATCGTTTGGTCTTCCGGTTACCCTGCAAAATTTTACCGTAAACGGGCAAAATTCCAGCGATAATGTCATTGCAACACTCACCGGAACAAAGTTCCCGGATCAATATGTTATTTTAGGCGGACATTATGATTCCTACTCATACAGCGGTAACGCTCCCGGCGCCGACGACAATGCCACGGGTACCAGTTCGGTTATTGAAATTGCCCGTATCCTGAGCCAGTATACTTTCGACCGCACCATCATCTTCATTGCTTTCTCAGGCGAAGAGTACGGACTTTATGGAAGTGCAGCTTATGCCACCCAGGCACAAAGTCAGGGCATGAATATTCTGGGATATTTCAATACCGATATGTGTGGATACCTCTATCCGGGAGATCCCATTCATACAGATATGATTGCCCCTGCATCAGCCGGCCCTCTTGTCCAGTTTTATAAAGATGTGGTAGCGCTTTACCTTCCTGAATTTACAGTTGATGACGGACAGCTTTCAGGTGGTGACAGTGATCATACGTCATTTAATAACCACGGCTATATGGGAATATTCCCTTTTGAAGACAGTCAGCATTACAGCCCGCATATTCACACCTCCAATGACCTGATCGGACCGAGTGTAAACAGTTTCCCTATGGTTAACATGTTTACAAAGGCAACAATTGCTTCAGTCGTTACCATGGCAAATATCCTGCCTTCACCCCAACATCTGATCGGCGTTCCGGCCGACAGCAAAATAACATTGGCATGGGATACCCTCACTGGTATGAATTATTTCAGGATATACAGGAATGGAGAAGTTACGCCCTATGACAGCACCACAGGATATGCATTTACCGACAGCCTGCTCACCAACGGGACTACCTATTCGTATTATGTAACCGGGATCGATTCAGAATCGGGCCGGGAAACGCCTAAATCCAACACAGTCTCCCTGAAACCAATGGTTCCCATGTCATTGCCCTTCTCCGACAACTTTGAATCGGGAGCTCCTTACTGGCAATTTGAAGATACCTGGGGTGTATCCACTGCGGCCTATTATTCACCTTCTCATTCCATTTCTGAAAGCCCAACGGGTCAATATGGCGATGAAAAAGATATTTCAGCCTACCTGGGCCCCTTCAGTCTGGCCAGTTGTTCTGATGCCTCCGTGTCATTCTGGACTAAATATGATTTCGAAAATAATTATGATTACATGTATCTGATGGTTTCAACCGATAACCAGAACTGGACACAGCTTGCCCAGTATACAGGGACCCAGGCAGCCTGGTCGCAGAAGACCTATTCACTCAGCAATTATCTGGGCAGTCAGCATGTTTGGTTACGGTATCGATTTACCAGTGATAACAATACGGTAAGACAGGGTATGTACATTGACGATTTTGCCCTGAATGTTACCACCACCGGATATACCGTTGGCGGGAGCGTTTTATATCCCAATACTGCTCAAACACCATTGCAGGGAATAGTTGTCAAACTGAAGAACGCATCGGGAGTGGCGGTTGCCACTACATCCACCAATGCTGCCGGTCATTATTTATTCCCGCTTGTTCCCAATGGCACTTATACCCTTGAAGCAAGTACCGGTAAACCATGGGGAGGCTCTACTGCGGCTGATGTTTTGCTGTATAAAAAGCACATCATCAACGTGGAATCGCTGGAGGGACTGTTCCTGGCATCGGGCGATGTTAATGATTCGGGTGATCTGACGGCGATTGATGTTTTATTAATCCGCAAACGTATCGCAGCCATCATTTCCTCATTTCCGGCAGGCGATTGGGTATTTAACAGCGTTTCCTTCTCTGTAAACGGATATGATCTCACCCAGGATTTTTACGGAATCGTTTATGGCGATGCCAATGGGTCATATGTTCCGGCAGTAAAATAAATACATTTTTCAATTGCCAAAAGTTCCTTTTCATGAAGAAAGGAACTTTTGGTATTACAAGTAAAACCAATGGTTTCCATGAAGTCTCTTTTTTTCTTTTGTTTCATTTTTTTCTTCGGATTTGGAATTTCCCTGCACTCCCAAAACTCAATGTCAAATCAGCCCGATACGGCTCAATATCCTTACTGGATTGACATGATGCAGGATCCGGGGGTTAATTTTTTCAAAGTTCAGTCGGCCTTCAATGCATACTGGGAGAACCGCGCCATCACCAAAGGCTGTGGATGGAAACCCTTTAAACGGTGGGAATACATGATGCAAAATCGCGTTTCGCAAACCGGAGAGCGGCCTGCTGAATCAAGAACAGCAGACGCTTACAATGCATTTTATTCGAACCCGGCAAATTCACCCCGCTCCGTTGGAGGAAACTGGTCCAACCTGGGGCCCTTCACAATTCCTCTTGGCGACCGTGGTTACAAAGGATTGGGCCGCATAAATGCCATCGGGTTTCATCCTTCCGATGCCAACACCATTTTTATTGGCGCCCCTGCTGGCGGATTATGGGTAACCCATGATGGGGGGCAATCGTGGGCAAGCAATACCGACAACCTGCCAACAGCGGGTGTTTCTGCCATTATGTTGGACTACAGCAATCCACAAATCATTTACATTGGAACTGGAGACCGGGATGCAGGTGATGCCGTTGGCTTAGGGGTAATGAAAAGTATTGATGGCGGACTTACCTGGTATTCATCCGGCAATGGAATGGGCGACAAGACGGTAGGGCGGTTAATCATCCATCCGGGGAATCCTTCCATGCTGCTGGCGGCCACATCAGGAGGCATCTTTAAAACAACTGATGGCGGGTTAAATTGGGTAAATAAAATTACCGGAAATTTCAAGGATATCCTTTTTAAAACGAATAATCCTTCCATTGTTTTTGCAACTTCAGGAGGAAAATTCTATCGGTCAACAGATACGGGAGAGACCTGGGTCCAGATCACAGCCGGTCTGACCATTGGCTCAAGGGGTGTTATCGGAGTAACACCGGCTAATCCTGATGTTGTATATTTCCTTTTGGCCAACAGTAACAATGAATTTCAGGGTCTCTATAAATCGACCAATGAAGGGATAAGTTTTGTCGTAAAATCCAATTCACCCAATATCATGGACTGGTCATGCGATGGCAGTGGCAGCGGTGGTCAGGCATGGTATGATTTGGAGATTGCCGTTGATCCGGCCAACGAAAATATCATCTATTCAGGCGGTGTTGATATCTGGAGATCAAATAACAGCGGAGTTACCTGGTCAATAAACTCACACTGGTGGGGCGATTGCGGAAGGCCTTCGGTTCACGCCGATCAGCATGTATTCGAATATTCACCCCTGAACGGAAAATTATATATTGGCAATGACGGGGGGATTTACTGGACAGACAATGGCGGTACCGCCTGGAATGAGATCAGTAACGGGTTGGCCATCAGTCAGGCATACAAACTCGGGCAAAGCGCTACAGTTGATGACCTTGTGATCAATGGATACCAGGACAATGGCAGTTCAACCTTTGAAGGTACAAGCTGGAACGCTGTCAACGGAGGCGACGGGATGGAATGCGCAGTGGATCCTGTTGATTTTCATTACCGTTATTCAACCTTATATTTCGGGGAAATCTTTCGTCATTACAACAATAACTACCAGGGAAAGATCGCCGGAGAAAATACAAATGGCATAACCGAGAGCGGAGGATGGGTCACGCCATTCCTAATCGACGAAGCTGATCCAAAAACAATGTTTATCGGGTACAAAAATGTCTGGCGCAGTTACAATATCAAAGCTACCAATGTTAACAGTGTCATCTGGACGAAAATTTCGAACGGACTTACCGGCGACAACCTGAATGTTTTGGAGCAATCACCAAAAAACACCGGAATTTTATATGCAGCCGGCGGAAATAAACTATACCGAACAGATAACTGCAAGTCAGATTCCCCGCTTTGGATAAACCTTTCAAACAAATTACCCATTAGTTCAACAATCACCGATATTGAAACACATCCATTCAATGAAGACATTGTATACATAACTTTTGAAAACCGGGTGTATAAATCAGAGGACAGAGGGAACAGCTGGCTTGACTGGACAGGATTACTTCCGGATATTCATATCAGCTGCATTGTGTTCAGCAAACACAGCGTAAACGGCACATACATCGGAACTGATATGGGCGTTTTTTACCGTGATAATGCCTTCTGTGGGTGGAACTCATTCAGCAACGGACTTCCGGTTAATGCCAAAGTAACGGAACTGGAAATTTTCTATGATGATGCCAACCCTGCTAACGATCGTATCAAAGCTTCGACTTTTGGACGGGGCTTATGGGAATCGGATCTGTTTTTTTCAATGCCTATGGCCGATTTTAGCGCTGATCAGACGGACATCCCTATCGGATGCAGCATTAATTTCACTAACCTTTCTACCGGGGTTCCATTTACATGGGAATGGTCATTCCAGGGCGGAAACCCGGCAACTTCAACCGAGCGGAATCCGGCCGGGATCAGCTACGATACGCCGGGTAAATTTGATGTTCAATTGGTTGTTACCAACAGCGAAGGGACCGATACGCTGCTTCTTTCAAAATACATCCAGGTAAGCGCTTCTTTACTACCGATTGCTGATTTTGAGGCAGATAAGAAGACTTTTTGCTCGACTGACCAACCCATCGTAAAATTTACTGATAAAACCTCATTCTGCCCCAATAGCTGGAACTGGACGTTTAATCCTTCCAGCGTTACTTATATGAACGGTACGCATTCAGGTTCTCAAAATCCCGAAGTAAAATTCAATAGTTCAGCGCATTATTCAGTAACATTGGTTGCGGCAAACGCCAATGGGGCCGATACAGTAACACTTGCTGACTATATCAATGTAGGCGGCGCAACGCTCCCCTTTTCTGAAGATTTTGAGCATGGGTTCCAGGCCAACAACTGGGACATTGTCAATGCAGATGAAACTTTTACATGGAATATCGCTTCAGTTGGCGGAACCACGCCGGGAGACAAGGCTGCCTGGATGAATTTCTACAATTATATCACAGCAGGCCGGCGCGATCAGATGATCTCCCCTGTATTGGATTTTTCAGAAGTCAGCCAGGTTTCAATGACCTTTCAACACGCTTATGCCAAGCGGTTTACCTCTTCCCGCGACTCCCTCATAATTATGATAACTTCCGACTGCGGGACAACATGGACCAGGATTTTCCAGGCAAGCGACAACGGATCAGGAAATTTTGCAACACATCCATTGATGACAGACGAATTTTTTCCGACAATTGCAAATGACTGGTGTGGTGGATCATATGGAAGCTCATGCAACACACTTGATTTATCACCGTGGGCCGGCAATAAAAATATAAGGTTGAAATTTGAAAGCTATAATTATTATGGCAACGACCTGTATATTGATAATTTCCATATTGTTGCCGATACCATTCTTGGCCGCTCGGTAAGCGGTACGATCACCTACCCGAAAATCATACCGCTGCCGCTTCCGAACATCGGTCTCGAACTGAAAGATAATATGGGAATAACTGTTGCCACTGCGGTGACCAATGAGAATGGCCATTATTCTTTTAATGGAATCACAGATGGAGTATATCTTTTTGCACCTCCTGCCATTTCAAAACCCTGGGGAGGCGTTAGCGCCGCCGATGTCTTACTGTATAAAAAACATATTGCGAATATCAGCCCATTAGCGGGAATATTCCTTGCCTCAGGCGACGTAAACGGCTCTAATTCACTAACTGCCGCTGACATTCTGATGATTAAAAAACGGATTGCCTCCATTGTTAATTCATTTGATGTGGGCGACTGGCTATTCAATGACTCCCTCGTCATTGTAAGTGGTACAAGTATGATTATGGATTTTAACGGTTTATGTTATGGAGATGCCAATGCCTCATATTCGCCTCCCCTATTTAAAGATGGCCTGGCTACTCCTGAAAAACCCACATCCGGAAGCCTGACGCTGGTTCCATCTGCTGAAGGTAACGGTTTGGCAAAGGTCAGTGTGATTGCTGATCAATTGCTTAACATGGGATCATTCCAGTTTACCCTCAGATTTGATCCGGCAAAACTGACCTTTACAGGAATCAGCAACTGGCACCCCGGATTGGAGGATGTTTTACTTGGCCATCCAGATGAGGGTTCCCTCACCTTTGTATGGGTTGCCGAAAACTCAGGAGTCACCATTCTAAATGATCGTTTGTTCAACCTGCATTTTAAAAAACTGGAATCCGGATCAGCAACCTTTTCCTGGGACGATGAGCCTACCCCTCTTGAATTCGGAACCTGGGACGGTGATGTTTTCAAACCGAATGTTAATAATAAATCAGTTGATGTATCATCGGGTGTTGATGACATAACAGGTGGAAATATCTCCCTATATCCAAATCCAGGTCATGGTTTAATCAACATTGAGTACACTTCTCCCGGCAATGAAATGATTAACCTCTTAATTTATAATAGCATAGGAGAAACAGTATTTCAGGAAAATGAAATTTTCGTACCTGCGAAATTGTATCGTAAAATAAACCTGCAACAACTTCCGAAAGGAATTTATTTAGTGAAGATACAGTCGGGTAACGCGGTTTATACCAAAGCCGTGGTGCTGCAGGATTGAATGGTTCCCTCAGAATCAAGTCTAAACTATTAAACCAGGAACTAATTTTTATCTTTGCCAGGCTAACTAAAAAAATGCTAAACGAACCGTGACCAACTCAAATAACAACTTGTTCCCTGTCTATCATGAAATATTGGGCAGGGAGGAAAAAGAGGCACTGCTAAAACAACATTCAAAGGTAATCTGGCTTACCGGCTTGTCAGGCGCAGGAAAGACAACACTCGCAAAACATCTGGAAATTGAACTGTTCAACAGAGGTTACCTCACCCAGGTGCTCGATGGTGATAATGTCAGAACAGGGATCAACAGCAATCTTGGGTTTTCTGACCCCGACCGCTATGAAAATATCAGGCGCATCGCGGAAGTATCAAAGCTAATGGTAAATTGCGGTGTGATCACTATCAATTGTTTTATCAGTCCTACCGAAGAAATAAGGGAGCTGGCCAGGCACATAATTGGTCCCGATGATTTTATTGAAATATATGTAAATGCGCCGCTGAAGGTTTGCGAGGAGCGCGATATAAAAGGGTTGTACTCCCGCGCCCGGCGCGGAGAAATCAAAGAATTCACAGGTATTACCTCCCCTTTTGAGACCCCGCAACAGATAGATATCGAAATCCGGACCGATCTGCTGTCCATCGAAGAATCGGTGAAACAGGTACTTGAATTGGTGCTTCCCAGGATTGAAAAATAACTAACTCCACATAGTCAGTAAATTAAGATCTGGAAAAAAAATATTAGGTTCACTCCGACCTGAACGCTCAGACTGATTCGATAATTACTGTAATTTTACTTAGCGGTATTATTATATGAGACAATTAATATTTAATTTGTTTACATTTGATATCCTTATAATCAATGAGTCCAGTATAAAAACGCTATGATCGCGAAAAATAACAGTTTATCAAATTGACCTCATCCCCTAACGTCAAACTCTAATATGGTTCATTATGAAAAATGCATTTTTTCTGCTGCCGAATGAAGGAATATTTATTGCAGTCAGCTTTAGCTGACTGTTAAAGGGATAATCAGGCAAGTCAGGGGCTTTAGCCCCATTGATCAAACAGCAGTATGATTTTTTATATGGATGAGAGAAGCAGGAAATTGAAATAAATGGGGCTAAAGCCCCTTGAATTGCATCAATCTTAGACAGTTGGCTGAAGCCAACTGCAATAAATGGAAGTAGGAAAAGTAATTTCTGATTTATGTCTAACGCTGTTTTAACCCTTGATTCACATTCATTATGAAAAATGCATTTTTTCTGCTGCTTCTGGCTTCAATGCACATGGTCGGCAGCGCCCAGATCCCAAAAAAGGTTTTAATCGAAATGACAACCTCAACACAATGTCACTTTTGTCCCCGTGCAAACCTGTACATCGACAGCGTGGCATTACAATCGCCCACAAAATCAGTAGTCCTTAGGTATCAGTCGCCTTTTTCAGGATATGATCCGATTTTCTTCCAGGATTCTTCTGAAATTGTACATCGGTTACGGTCAGTTTATGGAAATCCGCCTGAGTTTGGACTACCCGGCGCCAATTACAATGGCAAGTATTTTCCTACTGATCCTTATGCAGTCACCACCGAACTCATTGACAGCATTTTTTCATCCGGGAGTCACTTTGCTCTGAGCATTCAGCACCATCTGACCGTTGATTATGATTCACTTGAAATTACGCTGGACCTGACCAGCGACACCATTCAGACATTTTTACCCGGATCGTTAAAGGCATTCGTGATTTTAATGGAAGATTCCATACAATTTCCGACACCACCTGGAACCAATGGGGAAAAGGAGTTCTATTTCGAATGTCGAAAATTCGTGCAGGGCCCTGATGGCATTGCCCTTCCTGAATCGTGGAGTCAGGGGATGACCGTGACCTACACTTACCAAATCCCCATCCCCTCTTACATTTATAATCTGAACAACATTTATGCACTGGCTTTTATCCAGAATATGACAACTTCTGCCGTTTTACAATCGGAAAAAGATGAACAAATAAAAGTTCCTGCATATGCCGGTATTGACAAGCATCATTCGTTCGGATTTCCGCCTTTTACCTGCAACCCGGTATTATCGGGAACTAAGGTGGTGATCAGGAACATGGGTAGTCAGCCACTTCTGAACTTCAGGCTGGTCTATAAACTTGACCAAAAAATTCCCGACACAATTGTGTGGGCTGGTACGGTCCTTCCTGATTCTACAACAACGCTTACATTGCCTGACCTTGACATCAGTGTTGACGGGAAACATAATCTTACGGCACAGGTTATTTTGCCGAACGGACACCACATCACACCATCATTTGCAACTGTAATGACCAGCAGTATTGAACAAAACCAGATTCCTGAATCACCTCCACTTCATGCCTATTTCACGTCTCCCGGATTTCCATACCCGGGTTGGTGTGTTTTTAATCCAAACCGCGATGGCAACAGCTGGCAAAGGGTTTCCTATCCTGTTATGGAGAAACCATACCCACTGTCGGCCCTGCAATTAAGATCGAAAACCATGATGGCTGGGACCATCAATGAGTTCATTCTGCCCGACGAGAATATAAAACAACTGACATCCATGGCTTTATCGTTTGATGTTGCACACATCAGAACAGAGGATACAGATGACACACTTCAGGTATTTGCTTCGACCGATTGCGGGGCAAACTGGGTTCAGATTTTTTCGAAGAACAGTCATGAGATTGCATTTACAAGTGTAGGCCAGTTTGAATTTATAGGATGGTTACCCGATTCCATCAGTGACGACTGGAAAAACCAGTATATTGATCTTTCTTCATTCGCCGGGAATGATAAAATTCAAATTAAATTCAGACTAATCCATGAGGAGTCAAACGATATTTACCTCAGAAATATTTTCTTTGGCCCGCACACCGGAATTGCGGAAAATCACATGACTTTCCTGCGTATCTATCCCAACCCGGTATCGGGAGGTTTTTGTATGGTTGATCAGAAATATCTGGATTTGAATAGTCAAATCGAGATTTTAAACTTGATGGGTTCCGTTCTCTACTCGAATGTTGTTTCAAGCCTGTCGCATCCTGTCAACATTGATGTTTCAGGTTTTAGCCCGGGAATTTACATTGTCAGAACTATTTCAGGGCGACAACAATTTACAGGGAAACTTGTCATCAGCAATTAATTGCCTATACCGGTGCATATTTCGTATCGGGTTTATCCCTGATCGGAACAATGCCAGCCATTTCACCAAGTACATTCACCAGGTCGGAACCTGTAGGAACTATTATTTTTGAATTGTCTTTCAACGATGTTTCCAGCGCCTGAATTTTCCGGAGCAACTGTGCGTTACCAATAAAATACTTTTCGGCAGCCTCATTGACCAGTGCAATGGCCTGTGCTTCGCCTTCGGCACGCAGGATCTGCCCCTGTTTTACCCCTTCGGCGCGCCTGATCTCTGCTCTTTTTTCACCATCGGCTTTCGTTTCGGCCGCGGTGGCATAGTCAACAGCTGCAATCTTTTCATTTTCAGCCTTGACAATCTTGTTCATGGTCTCCTGAACATCCTTAGGCGGATCGATTTCCTTCAGTTCGGTACGAATAATCTGGATACCCCAGCTTTTAGTTTCATCCAGCAGCGTGCCATGAAGCTCCTTATTTATCTTTCCACGCTCACTGTTTGCCGATTTCAGGGTCATGGTGCCGATGATATTACGAAGGGTAGTACGGGCAAGGTTCACAATCTGGTATTCAATGCTGTTCACATTGTATTGAGAATTTTTAACGCTGTCCTCATCGCTTGTGATTTTAAAATAGACCTGGGCATCGACCTTCGCATTCAGGTTGTCGTTGGTTATAATTTCCTGTGGTTCAGCATTTATCATCTTCTCTGTGATGTTTACCTGGTACATGAGATCAATTCCGGGAATGATCCAGTGGAATCCGGGATTGGCAAAACGGTTGTATTTGCCAAACCGTTCAATCAGTCCCCGATGGGTTGGGCGCACGATACGGATACCTGAGAAAAAGAGCAATAAAAATGCTCCGACGATAATCAGAATGATGACATTGTTCATGGCGATTTGGTTTAAATTTTTGGGTTAAGGTTTTGTCAATAAATAATTTGTGTCAAACTTATGAAAATATTCCGAGGAAATCATTCTGTCGTGCATGAAAAATAATATTCAATTTTACTTAATTTCGCATGAAATATTTACACCATGACAAAAAAAATGATTTTTGTGCTGATGTTATCGGCATCTATTACATTTCTTTTTTCTGCCTGTATCCGGCAACCCGAAAGCAAACAAACAGCGCTCAGCGCAGCAGATTCAGTTCTCAATGGGAAAATCAATGAGTATGTTTCTGTAAAGTTGACCACCGATTTAACAAAACTCACTGCAAAAGAAAAGCAGATGATCCCGATCCTGATTGAAGTAGCCGGAATTATCGACGGTTTATACTGGGAGCAGACGATAGGTGATAAGGTAGCTTTTCTTGACACAATCAGGGATTCACTGATGAGACAATTCGCCGTGATAAATTATGGACCCTGGGAGCGGTTGAACGGTAACAAGCCCTTCATTCCCGGTTTTGGCGAAAAACCTGCAGGTGCGATGTTCTATCCGGCAGACATGACAAAAGAGGAATTTGAAAAATGGGAGAACAAGTACAAAACCAGTCAGTATACACTGATCCGGCGCAATAACGACAAGTCGCTCAAGGCGGTTTGGTATCATGAAGTGTACAGTGCGAAAATTATCAGGGCAGCCGAATTGTTGAGGAAAGCCGCCACCCTGGCGGAAGATGATGGATTGAAGAAATACCTTGAATTGCGTGCCCAGGCCTTCCTCACCGACGACTATTTTGCCAGTGACATGGCCTGGATGGAGATGAAAAACAATACCCTTGATTTTGTCATTGGACCAATTGAAAACTATGAGGATGAACTATTTGGATACAAAACTGCCTATGAAGGCGCTGTGCTGGTGAAAGACCAGGAATGGAGTAAAAAACTGGCAAAATTCGCTTCATTTCTTCCCGAACTGCAACAGGACCTCCCTGTGGATCCGAAATACAAGAAGGAAAAGCCCGGCACTGATTCCGATCTGAATGCCTATGATGTTATTTTCGTCTCGGGCCAGTCGAACAAAGTAAGTAAAACCATCGCCATTAATCTGCCGAACGACGAAAAGGTACAGATGGCAAAGGGTTCGCGCAGGCTCCAGTTAAAAAATGCCATGCGCGCCAAATTCGACCATATTCTTTTACCTATCGCAAACGTATTGATCGATTCGGCACAAAGGGATAATATCAGGTTTGATGCATTCTTTTCAAATGTCATGTTCCACGAGGTGGCCCATGGACTTGGGATTAAAAACACTGTCACGGGAAAAGGAAATGTGCGTGCCGCGCTGAAAGAAAAGTATTCATCTTTTGAGGAGGCCAAGGCAGATATCCTGGGATTATTCATGACTGTAAAACTGATTGAGAAGGGGGAAGTGACGGGCATTACTGCTGAAGACTGCTTTGTTACCTACATGGCCGGCTTGATCCGTTCAGTCCGGTTTGGCGCGGCCAGCGCCCACGGAAAGGCCAACATGATGTGCTTTAATTTCTTTGCCGATCATGGCGCCTTCGAACGTGGAGCCAGCGGGACATATACTGTGAATTTTGATAAAACCCGAGAAGCAATGAATAAATGGTCGGCCATGGTATTAAAGTTCGAAGGCGATGGCGACTATACCGGCGCCAGTTTATACCTTGAATCCAATGGAAAAATCAGGGAGACTCTGCAATCTGACCTGGAGCGGCTTAAAACTGCCAATATTCCGCTGGATATTGTTTACGAGCAAGGAGTTTCAGTTTTGGGATTGTAAGAGTGACTAATTGATTGATTGATTGATTGATTGATTGATTGATTGATTGACAGAGAGTATTGAGTGAATGTTTGAGAGAGTCAAAGAATCAATGGAAAGTATTGTGTATTTTAGCCTGGCAAATTAATATCTAACAATAATGGCAGTGAACCTTGTTGAAAAAGCCAATGATGTTATTGACAGGGCGCAACTTGCGGCGGCCGAATTTCAGCAATACGATCAGGAACAGACCGATCGTATTGTTGAATCCGTTTTCCGGGCTGGTTTTCAAAACAGGATCAAGCTTGCCATGATGGCCCATGAGGAGACAGGGATGGGAATCTGGGAACACAAGGTGATTAAAAATGTGCTGGGGACACAGCTTGTTTATGAAAGTATCCGCAACGAAAAGACGGTCGGGGTTATTTCTTCGGATTCAAGGACTGGTATTACGGAAATTGCTCAGCCATTGGGTCCTATCCTGGCGATAGTCCCCGTTACGAATCCCACATCGACTACAATGTTTAAAATCCTGATCTGCCTCAAATCGCGCAACCCCATCATTATCAGTGCGCATCGGGGAGCTTCGAAATCGTGCGCCGAAACAGTAAGGATTTGCTATGAGGCAGCGCTTGAGGCAGGCGCCCCAGAAGATTGCATCCAGATGATCTCGTCGGGCAACCGGGATTTCACACAAATGATCATGGCTCATGAAAAGATTGCCTTGATCCTGGCTACCGGGGGAACCGGTCTTGTCAAGGCTGCTTACAGTTCGGGAAATCCGGCCATAGGTGTCGGGCCTGGCAATGTGCCAGTGTATATCGATGAAAGCGCAGACATCCCTTTTGCCGTTAAAAGCATCATCTCTTCCAAAACATTCGACAACGGGACAATCTGTGCCAGCGAACAAGCCATCGTGGTAATGGAATCAATGGAGCAACAGGTTAAGGAAGAGTTTCAGAAGCAACATTGTTATTTCCTTACACCCGAAGAGATTGTTAAAGTCGGGAATATCGCGGTTTTGGCTGACACCATGAGTATGAGCCCGTTTATTGTTGGTCAACCGGTTTCTGTTATTGCTACAAAAGCAGGGATTAACGTTCCCGAAGGGACAAAAATACTCCTGGCAAAACTTGATGGTATTGGCAAAGAACACCCGCTTTCCTATGAAGTGCTTGCGCCCATACTGGCCTTTTACACTGCAAATGATTATCATGCCGCCATGAATATCTGTCTCGATTTGAATTACCTTGGCGGGCTGGGCCACACGGTGTGCATTTATTCCAACGATGAAAGCCGGATCATGCAATTTGCCAGACTGCTTAATGCAGGAAGAGTGCTTGTTAACACCCCCACATCGCAGGGCGGTGTAGGTTATTTCTACAATCATCTGCCACCATCGCTTACCCTGGGCTGCGGTACCGGGGGTAAAAATATTACAACTGAAAATATTACAGCAAAGAACCTGATCAACATTCAGCGTATATGCCGCAGAATGCCTAACGAACTGTGGTTCAGTCACGATCAGGCTGAATTTTACGACGAATCGCGCACAACCGATGAGATCATTCATAATTATTATAAAAATCATTAATTTGTAAACCATGGTAACTTTTAATTATAGCCCCGAAGGAAAAGAGTTTACGGCTACTTTTGCCGGACGTCTCGACACGATGGCCGTTCAGAAACTGAGTGAAATAGTCCAGGTTAACCTGCCAGCATCACCTGGATCCTCCGGTGACAAGATCATCTTTGATTTGAAAGATGTTGAATATATTTCATCGTCGTTTATCCGGATTTGTGTATCCATAGCAAAGCAGGCTGGGACCGGAAAGTTTTCAATCGTACATTCTCAGCCCTTAATTAAAAAAACATTTAAAATCTCAGGGCTCGATGAACTCCTGAATGTGAGTTGATTCGATTAATCAGAATAGGCAGGTCCAAGAAAAAACACCTCACTGGCAGATAGAGAATGACAGGAATACACCTGTCACAACTAATTATCAGGCTTGGGGTTTTGTATGTCAATTGTGGTTATCAAAAGGAAAATCAAATTATTTTTCCCGCACATCAACAATTAGCTGTATCTTTGCATTCTCATTTGAAAGATTGTATAGCAATCTGTTTGTAATCCTCCCACTTTTACCTTCAGCCCAACGTACATTTTTTTAAAGAAACCCCGGCACAACGCTGCTTTTAAAGCATTGTCACCGGTGATCAACAATTTAGTTACATTAATAATCATTACATGAATTTTGAAAATTTAAATCTTATCCAGCCATTATTGAATGCTGTAAATAAGAAAGGGTACCTGAACCCGACACCAATCCAGGAAAAAGCAATCCCGACGATTTTGCAGGGAAAAGATATTTTTGGCTGTGCACAAACAGGCACGGGAAAAACGGCTGCTTTCGCACTTCCAATTCTCCAGCTGCTCGAGACTGAAAAAGACCGCAACCAGCGCCGTGCAGTGAGGGCTTTGATCCTCGCTCCCACCCGTGAACTGGTTGCCCAGATCAGTGAAGAATTTAATACCTACAGCAAAGGACTTGATATCCGGCTTGTCACTATCTATGGCGGAATATCTCAAAATGCCCAGACCCAGGCCCTTCAAAAAGGAGTGGATATCATTGTTGCCGCGCCGGGCCGGTTACTCGATCTGATGAACCAGGGATATGTCCATCTCGATAAAGTAGAATACCTGGTGCTTGACGAAGCCGACCGGATGCTCGACATGGGATTTATAAACGATATCCGTAAGATCACAGCAAAATTGCCTTCAAAAAGGCAAACCATGCTATTTTCAGCCACGGCACCCGACGAGATCAGGAAACTGGCTGCATCGCTGCTTCACAATCCGGTTCAGTTGAACCTTTCGCCTGACACCACACCCCCTATCCTTGTATCACAATCAGTGTATCATGTAAAAAAGGAGAACAAGAAATTCCTGCTAACCCATGTACTTCAAAACGAATCTGTAAAAAACGTGCTGGTCTTCACCCGCACCAAACATGGCGCCGATAAGGTTGTAAAGGACCTGATAAAGAACGGCATCAAGGCGCAGGCCATTCATGGCAATAAATCGCAGAGTGCACGCGACAAAGCTTTGAAAGACTTTAAAAACCGGACTATCCGCGTACTGGTCGCCACCGACGTTGCATCCAGGGGTATTGATGTTGACAAACTAAGTCATGTTATCAATTACGAAATTCCGGAACAGGCCGAAACCTATGTTCACCGCATTGGCCGTACTGGCAGGGCCGGCGAAACGGGCTCCGCATTATCGTTTTGCTCATCCGATGAAAAGGCATACCTGAAAAATATTCACAAACTGATTCACAGGAATATTGATGTGATAACATCACACCCGTTTGCAATCAATTAAATAATCCACCCTCTAAGAAGGTGGACTTGAAAAGCCCCTATAAGGGGCCAAACTCGAGACTCTGTTGTTCTTCAATGCGTTCTTGTTTTTCTTGATATATTACATACTTCTTGATCTTGTC
>Ga0247842_10004163_pt1 | contig 18497 bp, 17 predicted proteins | sample LaCruzMarch2015__3_FD_192411 | JGI IMG/M metagenome (GOLD analysis project Ga0247842, IMG submission 192411) | Freshwater microbial communities from meromictic Lake La Cruz, Castile-La Mancha, Spain - LaCruzMarch2015_19m | ecosystem: Environmental > Aquatic > Freshwater > Lake | place: Spain...
CCGCGGCGGTGGGCGGCTGGCGCGTCGAGGCGACGCTTCGCTCCGTGAATCACCGCTATCTTTCGATCCGCCTTCGGTCGCTGTCCGACCGCCCGTGGCTGCAGTCCCAGATTGAGGAGAAGGTGCGTGCGGCGCTTCATCGTGGAGACGTCGGCGTCTGGCTTACGATCAGCGAAGAGGTAGGGACGGGAGCGGCCGTGGGCTTCGATCGGGACGCGGCACGTCGCGTCGTGCGAGCGCTCGAAGGCGCGCGCGCGGAGTTCGGGCTTCGCGAGCCTCTCACGTTGGCTGACCTCATTCGCGCCGGCGGTCTGCAGGCGCCGCAAGAGGCCGAGGAGGCTCTGTGGCCTGCGGTCGAGGTGGCTCTGGGAGAAGCCATCCGAGCCCTAGATGCGACGCGCAGCCGAGAGGGGCACTTGCTCGGGGAAGAGATCGCTCGCCTGCTCGATGTGCTTGAGGCGCGAGGCACGCAAGCCGAGGCCCGTCTCCCGGGAATCCAGGACGATCTCCGCGATAAGCTCCACGCGCGCATCGACGAGCTGGGCCTGCGCGTCGACCCCGACCGCATCGAGTCGGAGATTGTGCTTTGCGTGGACCGCTTCGACGTCCAGGAGGAGATCGTCCGACTGCGCGGCCACGTCGCTCGGGTCCGCCAGCTCCTCTCGCGCGGCGGCCCCGTCGGCAAGGAGCTCGACTTCCTCGCCCAGGAGCTCTTGCGCGAGGTGAACACGCTCGGCTCGAAAGTGCGAGATGGGGAGGTTGCGGGCCTCACGGTCGAGATGAAGGTTGCGATCGAACAGTTGAAAGAGCAGGTGCAGAATGTCGAGTAGCGGGCTCGCCGCCCGCCGCAGGGGGACGGGGAGCGGTCTCGCGTTCGTCGTCTCGGGACCGTCTGGCGCGGGAAAGAACACCGCGATCAATGGCCTGCTTGCGCGGGTGCCCGACCTCGTCTACTCCGTGTCGCACACAACGCGCGGCCCACGCCCCGGGGAACGCGATGGGGTCGACTACCACTTCGTGTCCACGGCCGACTTCGACAGGATGGCTAGGGCCGAACAGTTCGTCGAGCACGTGATCTACCTGGGCGATCAGTACGGGACGTCGAAGAGAGAGATGGCGCAGCTTGCCGCCAAAGGCCTCGACATCGTGCTGAACATCGATGCGCCGGGGGCTTGCACGTTGCGCCGCGACGGGGTGCCGGGGATCGCTCTCGTGTTCGTCTTTTTCGCGCCCCCGTCGCTCGATCAGTTGGGCGAGCGCCTGCGCGCCCGCGGGTCGGAGGGCGCGGAGGCGATCGCCGAACGCCTGCGGGTGGCGTCGCGCGAGATCGAGGCCCTGCCGATCTTCGACTACCTCGTGATCAACGACACGATCGAGAACGCCGTTCGGGAACTCAGCGCCATCGTGGCCGCAGAGCGTCTGCGAATCTCGCTGTAGCGTCGAAGCCTGTCTCCGACGCCGTGTTCGACGTCGTTCCCAATTCGCTAGAGTCGCACGCAAAGGTGGTGCGCTCTCTCGGCAGACCCGAGCGCATTAGCTACAGTGAACCTGTCTTCCTTTGCGCTCTTGGCGTGAGAGGCAGTGTCGGGGCGCCGATCGCCCGCATCACGCAAAGGACGCCAAGACCGCCAAGCGGCTGCGAGTTCGGTCGTAGCGTCGCAGCTTGTCTGCGACGTCGTATCGAGCCAGGAACGTCGGAGGCAAGCTCCGACGCTACAGAGATGAACCAAAGAGATGAACCAAAGAGATGAAACAAAAGGGGCGCCGAGCGTGCCCGGCACCCCATGAGAATCCGACCAAACGAGGAGAGCTACTTTCTCGTGACGCCCTTCGGCGCCGCCTTGAGCGCCTTCTCGATTCGGCGCTTCAGCTCCTTCCCCGGCTTGAACAGTGGGACGACCTTCGCTTCCACCTGAATCGGCCGCTTGGTCTGCGGATTGATGCGGCTGCTCGCCTTGCGTGCGCGCACGGCGAACTTCCCGAACCCCACCAGCTTGACTTCGTCGCCGGTCAGGAGGGAGTCCTGAACCAGATCCAGCACGTTGTCAAGCAGCTTCCGCGCTTCCTTTTTCGTAAGGTTCGACTTCTCCGCCAGCCGATCGATGAATTCGCCCTTGTTCATCTTCTACAAGCCTCCTTGCAACCTGCTCTCGTCTTCCTATTGAGCCTCGTCGTCAAACCCAGTCTTGCCCAAGAGATCGCGCATGCTGAGCGACTCGTGGCCGCCCTCGTCGAGGAAGCGTCGATCAACCTTCTCTCTCGCTCGCGCTGGCCGTTCCTTCCCTGCGGGCGTTGCGCGGCGTCGCTTGCCTCGTCCGGCGCGGTCCCGGTCTTCGTCCTCGGTTGGGACGACGGGAACCTCCGGCGGGCCGAACAGGTTGCGCATGCTGAGGCGAACCTGGTGCTTCTCCTCGTTGATGCCGATGATCTTCGCTTGGAGCTTCTGCCCCACGGCGAGGACGTCGGCGGGTGTGGCGATCCGTTCGTTCGAGATTTCGGAGACGTGGATCAACCCGTCGACTTCGTCGGTGATCCTCATGAAGGCGCCGAACTCCTTGATCTCGGTGATCTCGCCCTCCACAACGTCATCGATCGAGAACTTGTCGACGAAGCGCCGCCACGGGTTGTCCTTGAGCTCGCGGATGCTGAGCGAGATGCGGCGCTCGCGCGGGTCGGCGCTGAGAATCTTGACTTGGACGCTCTCGCCTTCCTTCAGGACGTCGCGCGGGTGGTTGACATGACCCCAGTCGATTTCCGAGACGTGGACCAGTCCCTCGACACCCTCTTCGAGCTTCACGAACGCCCCGAAGTCCGTGATCTTCGTGACGGTTCCCGCGGCAACCTGACCGCGAGCGTACTTCGTCTCGACGTTCTCCCACGGGTCGCGCTGCGTTCGCCGCAACGACAGGCTGATGCGCCGCGCTTCCTCATCGCAGCTGAGGATGATGACGGGCACCATGTCGCCCTCTTTGACGACGTCCTTCGGATTCTCGGGGTGTCCCCACGAGAGTTCCGAGATGTGGACGAGCCCTTCGACGTCTTGTTCGAGCTCGACGAACGCGCCAAAGTCGGTGACGCTGACGACCTTTCCTTCCACCTGCGTTCCCGTCACGTAGCGCTCCGAGATGCCGGCCCACGGATTCGGGCGCAGACGCTTGATCGAGAGGGAGACCTTACCCTTCTCACGATCGAAGTCGATGACCTTCACCTTGGTGTGCGTGCCGACTCTGTACTCGGACGGAGGGACGGGGAGGTCCTTCCACGCAATCTCCGATCGATGGACAAGCCCTTCGAAGCCACCAATATCGACGAAGAGACCGAAGTCGACGACGCTACGGACGACGCCCTCGATTTCCTGATCTGGCTGGAGCGAGTCGAAGAGGGCCTTGCGTTTCGTGCGCTCGCGGTCCTTGATGTACTCCTTGTGGGAGACGACCAGGTTCTTGTCGCGGCGGGAAAGCTCGAGAATCCGGAACGCGATTCTCTTCCCGCGCAGCTCCTCGATGCTGCTCGGCAGGTCGCTGCCGAGGTGCGAACCCGGCAGAAAGGCGCGGATGCCATCGAGATTCACGTGGTACCCGGCCCCTTTGACCTCGCCCGTGATCTCTCCTTCAATCACGTGGCCCTCTTGGTACGCTGCCTCGAGGCCATCGATGCGCTTCTCGTACTCGGCCTGCTTTTCGGACGCGTAGACGGTCCCCTTCTCCTCATCGATGTACGTGACGAGCACCTCGATCTGCTCGCCCGCATCGATCTTTCCGCCCGCGCGGAACGGGGACAGCTCCGACACCGGCAGGATTCCTTCCGACTTGTAGCCGATGTCGACAAGGATCTCGCTATCGCCTACTTGGACGACAGTCCCGGAGATCGTGTCTCCGCGGCTGTACATCTTCACATCGCTTTCAGAGAAAGCGTCCTCCATCTTGATTTTCTGTTCCATTCTCCACTGCCAGATCCACACTGCACCGCCCGGCCAGGCTTTCGCCTGCCGGATCGCTTTCACACGGACCCCTAGAGATCAAGCTACACGGAGTCGACCCTCTTCATGAGCCGCTCGCTCATGTCGCGCAGCTTCTCCGACCGTCGGACGTCCGCCTCGCCTTCCAGGTCGGCGACGGCGATCGGCGCCCCGATCGACACGGTCACCCGTGGGAACTGGAACGGGTACTTCGGCGGGTACGGTCCGACCGCTCGGATGTTGATCGGAAGGATTCTCTTTCCGGCTGCCGATGCAAAGTACACCGCGCCGCCCTTTGCGTCAACTCGGTGGCGTGTGGTTCCCTCGGGGAAGATGAAGACCAAGCGTTTCCGCCCGACGACGTCAAGCATCTGGCGGAAGTCCGCCAACCCGAAGTGCTCGCGGTCGATGACCGTGGAGTACGCTCGGATCACCGGTTGGACAAGCGGGTTCGACTTCATCAATCCCTTGCGGGCGATGAAGTGAAGCCGGTTCGTCGCGCCGAGCGCCGCTGTGACCATCGGGATGTCCCAGTAACTGCGATGGCGAGCTACAACGATGTACCCTTCGCTGCGCGAGACGTTCGATCGTCCCTCGATGCGAAGACGAAAGAGGATCCGCAGCGCAACACCAGCAAGAACGACGAAAACGGTGTAGAGGCCGTTCTTGAGTGCAGTTCCTAGACGCCGTGCCAACGCTTGTTCAGATGCTCCTTGACCAGGTCAGCTGCTGCGGAAATGACCTCTGCGAGGGTCTTTTGATCGGTGTCGATTATAGTTGCGTCCGCGGCGGCGTTCAAGGGTGCGATGGCCCGGGTCGAGTCCCGCTCGTCGCGCGACCGAAGCTGCTCTCTGGTCCCCGTGAGATCGTGATCGCCGCGTTCGTCGGCTCGCCGGCGCGCGCGGATGTCGGAGCTTGCGCGAAGGAAGATCTTGACGTCGGCGTCGGGGAGAACTACGGTCCCGATGTCGCGGCCTTCCATGACCACATCGCCGCGGCTGGCCATCTCTCGTTGCAGGGCAACGAGCCTGGCGCGGACGTCGGGCCTCGTCGCAACCTCCGACGAACGCTGGTCCAGGTCGGGTGTATGGAGCAGGCCCGTCACATCCTCTCCGTTGAGCAGAAGCCGCTCGTCTTCCGTGATGTCGATCGTCATGGCGGCCGAAGGAAGTCCTCGCGTCATGCCGAGGGCCACGGCGCGGTACATGTTCCCGGTCTCAATGAACCGGCAGCCGAATTGTCTCGCCAACACTCGCCCGACCGATGTCTTCCCCGATGCCGCCGGGCCGTCGATGGCGATCCTCATACGTCCTCCCCTTCCAGCAGCGCCATCCCGGCGCTCGTCGGGGCACAGTCAAAGACGGCGCACTCCGGCAGTGCCGCCCGCAGTTCGCGCGCGCACGCGTCGGCCTGATTCTCGTTGGAGAAGGCGACGTAGAAGGAGGACCCGCTTCCGCTCATGCCGGAGTAGAGCCCTCCGCTGTGGGCGATCGCCTCTTCGTAGCGGCGAAGTTGCGGCCACACGACGAGAGCGGGAGCCAGGAGATCGTTCGATCCGAAAGCGGGTGTGGCAGCCGAGCGCAGGGTGCGATGCGCCGCCCACGCGCAATAGACGTCGGCAGTCGCACATCGCACCGGAGGGACGACGACCACGAATCGTTCGCGGCGCGTGCCGGGGAGCCGTTCGACGACCTCCCCCCGCCCCGTGATGCGGACGCAGCCGCCGACGAGAAAGAGGGGGACGTCCGAGCCGATCCCGGCGGCGAGCCTCTTCAGATCCTCGTCGCCGAGGCGAGGAGGGACTAGGCGGTCAAGGGACTGGAGCACGGCCGCGGCGTCGGAAGATCCTCCGCCGAGTCCGGCACCCGCTGGAATGCCCTTCTGGATGCGGATCTCCACGTAGAGCGACGCCTTCTTCACGGCCAGCCATGCCGCCGCGGCGCGCTCTGCAAGATCCGGCCCTTGGATGTCGGCGAGCGTGTTCTCTACGAAGATGCCTGCGCCGGGGCGGACGCTGACCTCGATGCGATCGGCAAGGTCGATCGTCTGAACCACCGATTCAATCTCATGAAACCCGTCCTCTCTCCGCCCATGTACCGCGAGGGTGAGGTTGAGCTTGGCGAAGGCCAGTGACGTTGTCTTCATGGCAGGGACAGCTCCTTGCCTCCGACAATCACGGCTCGAATAGGAAGGCCGACGACAAAGTCCGGGATCGCGCGGACGTCGTCGACGTCCAGAATGACGAGGTCGGCGAACTTGCCCGGCTCGAGAGTGCCGACCTGGTGACTCGATCCGATCGCGGCCGCTGCATTGAGCGTGGCAGCGGTGATGGCCTCGGCCAGAGAGAGACCGAGTTTCCGCACTGCAAGCGCTACCCCAGTCCACATCGAGAGGACGCCTCCGGAGCCCAGATCGGCCGACGAGCCGAGTGCGACGGCGAGGCCGGCGTCGACGAACGGCCTTGCGGCCCTCCACGAACCCTCCCGGACGAGAGGCTCGGCTGGAAGGAGAACGGGAATCGTGCCCGCCTTCTTGAGCAACGAGAGCTGTCTTGCATCCGGTGCGGAGTTCGCCATGTGGTCGACGGACGCTGCCTCGAGCTCAACGGCCAATAGCACGGCGTCCGCGTCGGCGCCGGCGGCCTGGATCTTGAGCGCAAGGCCCGCGCCGCGCGCCGCGCGAAGCACGGCTCGTCCCTCCTTCCGGCCGTACCCACCCTCGCCACAGAGGAGGACGCACGTCGACGCCAAGTGGCGTCGGCTCACCGTGGGAATGGTCTCGCCGATCAACTTCGTGATGCGATCCGAACGTTCCGATCCCATACCGACGTACGGCGCACCGAGGAACGCCGCCGACAGCCGCAACGGGACGCGCCGGACGAGCTGTTGGATGCCCGCAAGGGTCCCTTCGAGGTCGGCGTTCCCGTCGCGAGCCACGGCCCGAATCTCCGCGCTCGTCGTCCCGTGCCGGAGCAGGGTCTCCATCCCGATGCGCAGCTGTCGGAGGTCTCGTTCCTCCTGGGACTCCGGCGGGCCAGGAAGTCGATGAGTTGCATTCTCGTCGCGGACACCGCTCGAATGCGCTGCCACGCAAGCGTCGACGAGGCCGGGGGCAACCACGCCCCTCCTCGCGTCGATCACGTGATCTCCCTTGAGGGGGACTCCCGTGGGCTCCACGGCCACGATTCGGTCGTCGCGAATCACAAGGGTCACGTCCTCCTGGACCCGGACTTCGCCCATCGCCGCTCCCGCGGCAGGCTCGGTCCCGCGCGGGGTCACCAGTTGGCGAATGTTCGTTACGAGCGTGATCATGGGGATCGGCGGTGAGTATAGGTGGAGATCGAGCGCTTTACAATGCAGTCCTGGCCGCGTATACTGGAGTTCTGTCGACCCTAGTAGGCACGAGGGGATGCGCGCCGGGGTCGTCCAATTGAGGGGAAGGTATGGAAAACGAGGCGCGGTCCTTCCGCTGCGGTTTTGTCGGGGTTCTGGGCCAGACGAACGTGGGGAAATCGACGTTCCTGAACGCCGTGATGGGGGAGAAGCTCCTCATTACGTCCGCAAGGCCGCAGTCGACGCGCAACAGCATCCGTTGCGTCCGGACGACCGATGCGTCTCAGATCGTCTTTGTGGACACGCCGGGGCTTCATCGTCCGCGGAACCGGTTGGGTCGTCATCTGATGCGCGAAGCGTCCCGCAGCATGCGGGACGTCGACGTTGTCGCGTACATGGTCGAGCCGTGGCGCACGGTGCACGAAGTCGATCGCGCCTCGCTCGCACGGCTGGCGAGAGACGAGCGTCCCGTTCTTGTCTTGGTCAACAAGATCGACCGAGCCCGCGGCGACGATCTCGAGCAGACGCTGCTCGCGTACGCGGAGTTGGAGGTCGTCACCGAACTCGTCCCGATCTCCGCGGCGACCGGGCGGGGCCTCGACGAAGCTGTGGCGACGATCGTCGCGCATCTGCCAGAGTCCCCGCCGTTGTATCCGGCGGAGACCCGCTGCGATCGCACGGAGAGCTTCCGGATCGAGGAGATCATTCGCGAGAAGGTCATCGAACTCACGTACGAGGAGATCCCCTATTCACTTGCTGTCCACGTGAAGTGGTTACGCGAGCGCGAGGATGGCCTGGTGGAGATCCAGGCGGAGATCATCGTCGATCGGGATTCCCAGAAAGGCATCGTCATTGGCCAGGGCGCGAGCCGTGTCCGGTTGATCGGCGCCAGGGCTCGGAGGGACATCGAACGCCTCCTGCGGAGGCACGTGTTCCTGGAGATCGTCGTCGCCGTACACCATGGATGGACGAGAAGCGATGCGGAGATACGCGAACTGACAGGAGCGGCGTAGACGATGACGGCACGTGCTGGGTCTCTGCTTCTTGTCGGACGGGATGCCGAACGAGTGGACGATCTTGCCCGGAGTCTGGCGAAAGCCGGGTACAGGGTCGAGACATCGCCGGATGGCCGGCGAGAGGGCGGCGAGACGTTCGACCTTGTCATCTGCCTCGTGCGCGCCATGGACTCTCTCGGGGACGTCGTCGGCTTGTCGTCGGGCGCGGCGGATGTGCTTGGACTGATCGATGGGGCGGATCCCGCGACCGATGCGGTCTCCGCCTACGGGTGCGGAGCGGCGAGCTGTATCGCGTTCCCTGTCGGCGAAGCTTCGTTGCTGGCGGCAGTGAGCGCTGCGGTGCAGTGCGCCTGCGAGCGGCGGACACGAACTGCGAACTACGAGCGGTCTCGGCAGCTGATGGACCAAGCTCCCATCGGCGTGTTCGAGATCGAGGGCGAGAGGATCACGTACGTCAATGACTATCTAGTCAGTACGTCGCAGTACTCGGCGGACGAACTCCTCGGGATGAGTCTCCAGGATCTCGTGGCTCCGCAGGACGCGCGGAGACTCGTTGACACGCTCTCCGAGAGGCTGCAGGGCGCCCCGGTGAGCGAGCCGAGTACGTACCGCTTCGTCACGAGAGATGGAGAAGAGCGCGTCATGGAGATCGTCTTGAAGCGCATCGAGACGAGTTCCGGCGTACGCGTCGAGGGGACGGCGCGAGATATGACCACGGAGGTGCGGCTCGCCCGTCTCCACCGCGTGGTCCTCGAGCTCGGCGAGGTCATTCTCGGCGAGCAAGATGTCGATCGCATCCTCCAACTCGTGCTCGACACGATCACGGAGTACAGCGGCTTCCGTAGAGCCGTGCTCAGCCTCTACGACCTCTTGGCTCCCTCTCCGATCGATGGCGAGATCGCCAGGACGCTCTGCTCGGGGCTCTCGCCAGAGGATCAGCGGACGCTCCTCGAGCAAGACCCCTTCTCGCCGGCCAACCGGCGCAAGGCGTTCTCGGACGAATTCCGGCTGGGTCCCGCCTACTACATACCGCACGACCGGGTGCCGTGGGAGCCGTCTTTGGGGATCATCGGGACGGTGTCGATGGAGGGATGGCACGTCGATGACTTCCTCTTCATCCCCCTGCGCGGGTCGGCGGGCATCGTCGGCTGCATCTCGGTCGACGATCCGATAGACCAGAACGCACCCACGATGGCGTCGATCGAGCCAATTGCACACCTGGCGAGCTTCGCGGCCCTCGCCGTCGAGCGGGTGTACAAGCTGAACCAGTTGCGTATCCAGAACGAGCGGCTTCACGGTTTGTCGCGTTTTGGCGATCAGATCGCACACATCCGGCTAGCAACGGAATTGTGCGATGCCGCCACCCTCCGGGTCTGCGACGACATGGGCTACGACTACTCCGCTGTCTGGCTGCGAGAGGGCGACTCGCTTGTCCTGGGGGGCGTCACGGCCAGCAAGGCGTTCCACCGCGATGAGATGCCAGCGCGGGGCTCGCGAGGGTCGGTGGAGGGTGAAGGGTTGACGCGATGGGTCGTCCGCTACCTTGAGCCCGCCGTAGTCGACGACGTCTCGTCGGACCCGCGCTACCGCGGGTCCCGCGCGTCCATTCGATCCCTGGCCGCAATCCCCATCCGCGGTCGCAAGGGGGTCCGCGGAGTCCTTGACGTCGAGTCCGAGCGCCTCGCCGCGTTCGGAGAGCAGGATCTCGCGGCTCTCTCCTCCGTCGCGAGCCAGCTCTCAATTGCCCTGTCGGCGCTCGAACAGCGTGAGGCGTTCTCGCGCATCTACGCTCTGGGGCAGCGGATCTCCGAGGCAACGAGCGTCAACCAGATCGTCGCGAGCGCGCTCGACTTCGTCGCTGAGCCGTTCAGTTATCCCCTCGCGTCCGTCTTTCTGCGCGGGAAGGACGGTCGACTCTCGGTCGCCGGCTTGCGCGGCCCGTACCCCGAGCGTGGCATCGGTACAGGCTGGACGCTTCCGGCCGAAAAGGGCATCGTGTCGTGGGTTGCACGCAACCGGCGATTCGCCCTGGTCAACGACGTTGGCTCGGATCCGCGCTACTTCGAAGCCCTCCCGGGCACGCGTTCCGAGATCGCTGTCCCCCTGCTATTCGCCGCCGAGCTTGTTGGCGTGCTGAATATCGAGAGCCCTCAGCCGAGCTTCTTTGACGACGAGGATCGGGTCCTCCTGGAGGTGATTGCGAACCACCTCGCCACGGCGCTCGCCAACCTGTCGTCGCAGCAGTCGCTGCGCGAACAGGCGATCCGCGATCCGCTGACCGGCCTGTTCAATCGCCACTACTTCAACTCGATCATTGCTCCCGAGCTTTCGAGAAGCGATCGCTACGCGCGTCCATTCACTGTCATGATGATCGATGTCGACAACTTCCGCGCCGTGAACAACCGCTTCGGCCATCTCAAGGGCGACGAAGTTCTGCAGGAGATGTCGCGCGTCCTCCTCGACCAGGTTCGTGCATCTGATGGGGTCATCCGCTACGGCGGCGACGAGTTCCTCATCTTCATGCCGGAAACCGCGGAGAGCGAAGCCACGCTCGTTGCCTCTCGGCTACGGGAGCAGATGATGCATCTGCCTCGCAGGATGGGCGTCGGCGAGATTCCCCTCGGCCTAAGCATCGGGATCTACACCCGCCAGCCGCGAGAAAAACGGTCTCTGGAGGCGATCCTCGAAGAGGCCGACCGGCGTCTGTACGCGGACAAGCGAGGCCGGCACGTCGAGCAACCCGATGACTATCGCCGTTGAGCGCCTGCGGACGCTAGACGACCTCGCGGCGTGCGAGCGCCTACAGCGTCGCCTGTTCGGAGATCGTGCGTCCGCGTCGATCCTTTCGGTCGCCTCGTTGCGGACTATCGCGGAGAGCGGAGGACTCCTCCTGGGTGTCAGGTCCGGGACAGCGACGCGCGAACTCGCCGGGGCCATTGTGGATCTCTCGTCGACGTGGGAGGGGTTCGGAGCGCTCTTCTCGCACGTCTTCGGCGTATCGCCCGAGGCGAGGAACCGGGGAGTCGGCTCTTCTCTGCGGGAGGCCGAACGGCGGCTCGCACAGGAAGCGGGGATCGATGTCGTCCGCGCGTGGGTCGATCCGCTCCGCAGCCAAGAGTCCCACCTCCTCTGGAACAAAGCCGGTGCCATTGGAACGACCTACGAGCGCAACGTCTTCGGGGAGTTGTCCGACAGTGCAAATCGCGGCCTGGCCACCGATCGTGTCCATGTCGAGTGGTGGCTGCGTTCTCCGCGAACGCTGGCCCTCCTCGAGGAGGGCCGACCCGCGTCTCACGCACGAGTGAGGCTCCACGAGATGGCTGTCGCGACCCGCACGAAGCCGGCCTCCTCCGGCCATCGGGTTCTCGTTGACGTCAAGCTGGAGCCAGGCGCCGCGAAGGTGCTTGTGGAAATTCCTGTCGATGTCGACCTCCTTCGCGACGAGGATCCGGCTGAAGCCAGGCAATGGCGTGTCGGGACTCGCGAGGTGTTCGAACAGCTGCTCGGGACCGGGTATCTTCTCGTGGGCCTTGTCCACGAGGGAGGGCGAAGCTTTCAACTCCTCGAGAAAGTGGATCGAGGGACGGCGCTTGGCCACGGCTAGGCAGAGAGAGGAGGACGGCTTGATGAAGAGATCCGAACTCGCATCGTACATCGACCACACGCTCCTCGGTCCCACCGCGACGCGCGACGGCGTCGAGCGGTTGTGTGCAGAAGCGGTAGATCTGGGAGTGGCCGCCGTGTGCGTGAATCTCCGGCACGCGCGCCTGGCCCACGAGCGGCTGGTGGGCAGTCCCGTCAAGTTGTGCGTTGTCGTCGGCTTCCCGCACGGGATGACGACATCCGCGGTGAAGGCGTTCGAGACGCAGGAAGCCGTGGCCTGCGGTGCGGATGAAGTCGACATGGTGATTCCCGTCGGGGCGCTCAAGGAGGGCGACTTCGAAGCCGTGCGGGCGGATGTGGCCGCAGTCTGCGCCGTGGCGAGACGGGCCGGACATCCGGTGGTGGTCAAGGTCATCCTCGAGACCTGCTTCTTGACCGACGACGAGAAGCGAAGGGGCGCAGAGCTGGCGGTCCAGGCCGGAGCCGACTACGTCAAGACCTCGACGGGGTTTGGAACTGCGGGCGCGACGACGGCCGATGTGGCTCTGTTGCGGCGCGCCGTGGGTCCTAAGGTGGGCGTGAAAGCTGCCGGCGGGATCCGCGACACGGCGACGGCCATCGCCATGATCCAGGCGGGCGCGTCGCGCATCGGGGCGAGCCGGACGGCGGACATCTTGTCCGGACTTGACGAGTCCACGTCCGCTGCGTGACGAAGGGGGTGCCATGCTGCATTGTCAGCTTCGCTCGCCGGACCGGACGTTCTTCGAAGGGGAGGCTACCTCGGTGACGGCGCGCAGTCCGAGAGGGGAGTTCGCGGTCTTGCCGCATCATGCCCCGCTGTTGGCCGAACTCGCGGCGGGTCCGATTCGAGTCCAGACGGCATCGGGGGAGAGGCGGTTCGCCTGTTTCGGGGGAACCTTGGCGGTGGAGGGCGACCGGATCGTCATCCTTGGCTCCGAGATCGTGCCGCGCGAGGAGATCGATCTCGCGGCCGCTCGGCGCCGCGCCGCGGACGCCGTGGGCTCGGACGTGGAGCGAGAGGCGGCGCGGGCTCGTCTGAGGCTGCTCGAGAAGGTGGCGGGAAGCCATGACTAGGCGCGTGGCAGTCACCGGGCTCGGGCCGGTCACGCCGATCGGGATTGGGAAAGATGCGTTCTGGGATGGCCTGCGCTCGGGCCGCAGCGGCGTCTGTCGCGTCGACGACTTGGTGGACCTCGACGGCATCGATGTAAAGATCGGAGCTCCGGTGCGCGACTTCGATCCCTTGGTCTACGTCGACGCGAAGCACGCGCGCCGCATCGACCGCTCCGCACAGTTCGCGTTGGCCGCTTCATCCCTAGCTCTCGACGACGCGCGTTTCGCGGATGCTGGCTACGATCGTGACCGGATCGCGGTGATTTCCGGAACGGGCATCGGGGGGATGGAGACCTTCGAGGTCAACTTCCGCGAGCTGCTCGACCGCGGGCCACGGCGCGTCAGCCCCTTCTTCGTAACGAGCCTCATGCCGAACGCGCTCGCGGGCGAGATCTCGATTCTGCACGGCTTCCGGGGCGCAAGCTTCGGCATCGTCTCTGCCTGCGCGAGCGGCGCTCACGCCATCGGATTGGCTGCGCACCTCGTATCGTCCGGGATCGCGGATGCGGCGCTCGCGGGCGGGGCCGAGGCGGTTCTCCTGCGGATCACGTTCGCCGGCTTCGCGCGCATCGGTGCGGTCTCCAAGCGCAACGACGAGCCGGAGCGCGCGTCCCGTCCGTTTGATCTGGACCGCGACGGGTTCGTGATGGGTGAAGGTGCGGGGTTTGTTGTGCTGGAGGACTACGACCGTGCCGTCGCCCGAGGCGCCAGGATCTACGCCGAGCTCGCCGGGTTCGGCATGACCTCCGACGCGTTCCACATCACGTCGCCCGCCGACGACGGCGACGGCGCCCGCCGCGCGATCGAGCTGGCCCTTCGGCAGGCCAACGTCTCCCCGTCGGACGTCGACTACGTCAACGCGCACGGGACGTCGACCGAGCCAAACGATCGGATTGAGACCGTGGCCATCAAGCGGGCGTTTGGGGCCGCCGCGGCGCGGACGAAGATCAGCTCGACCAAGTCGCAGATCGGGCACTTGCTCGGGGCGGCGGGGGGCGTGGAGGCGATCGCCACGCTGCTGTCAATGGAGCACGGATTCGTCCCGGCGACGAAGAACTACGAGGTGCCCGATCCCCAGTGCGATCTCGACTACACCGCGACGCCCACGGCCCTTCCGATCCACGTCGCGCTCTCCAACTCGTTCGGCTTCGGAGGCCAGAACGCGGTGCTGGCTTTTGTGAAGGACTGAACGGGAACGCGGCAGGCCGCGGCCTGGGGCTGACGCTCTCTGGGGCTGACGCTCTCTGGGGCTGATGCCCCTTGGGGCTGATGCCCCCTAGAACTGGCGGATGAAGCGCAGGTCGTTCGTCAGGAACGCCCGGATGTCATCGATCCCGTACTTCAGCATGGCCATGCGTTCGATGCCGAGGCCGAAGGCGAAACCGTTCACCCGCTCCGGGTCGTAGCCCACTGCGGTGAGGACCGCGGGATCGACCATGCCCGCCCCCATGATCTCCAGCCATCCGGCCGCGCCGGGTGCTTTGATGTGGACCTGGACAGAAGGCTCTGTGAACGGGAAGAAGTCGCCAGAGAATCGCATCGAGTAGCCCTCGCCGAAAAACTCCCGCGTGAAGAGTTCGAGGACGTACTTAAGATTGGCGAGCGACAGCCCCTCCTCGACCCACAGGAGCTCGACCTGGTGAAATACCGGCGAGTGCGTTGCATCCTGGGCGTCCCGCCGATAGCAGCGTCCCGGGCAAATGATCCGCACGGGGGGCGGAGTCGACTCCATGACGTGGATCTGCACCGGCGACGTATGGGGCCGAAGGAGCGTCGTGTCGCTGATGTAGAACGTATCCCAGTCGGCGCGTGCCGGGTGGTCGGCCGGGATGTTGAGAGCCTCGAAGTTGTAGTACTCCGTCTCGATCTCCGGGCCGGTTGCCACGTCGAAGCCCATTCGCATGAAGATCGACTCGATCTCGCGCTGGACCTGGGTCAAGGGGTGGAGGTGACCGAACGGCCGACAGACCCCGGGCAAGGTCACGTCGACACTCTCCCGCAACAGCCGCTCCTGAAGTTCGCCCGACGTTGAGCGGGCCGCGCGCTCCTCGAACGCGTTCGTCGCTCCATCCTTCAGTTCATTGAGCAGGCGGCCGGCTTCCCCCTTGTCCTCGGGCGGAACCTCCGCGAGCGCCTTGAACAGCTGCGCGATGCGGCCCTTGCGGCCGAGGTACTCGACGCGGAAGCGTTCGAGCACTGGGGCATCGTGTGCGTCGGCAAGCTCGCGGGCCATCTCCGCATTCAGGTCTGCAATTGTCTTTCCGAGATCCAAGAGGGCGCCCATTTGGCGGGGAGTATAGCGGTCGCCTTTTTCATTGACAAGTGGCTTTCCGCGTGTAGTCTCAGAGGATTGACGAAGCGAAGTGCGAGACATCGCACAATCCTTGAGGAAGGGGTCATCGTGACGAGCGACCGAACAGCCTACGCGAACCGCCGAAGGGCTCTCATCGAGAGCTTGGCCGGGAAGGCCTTCATTGCCTACAACTACGAGCATTCCGATCACGCCACCCTGCGCTATCTCACGGGGTTCACGGGGGAAGGAACCCTGCTGCTCTCGGGAGACGACGGCGTCCTTCTCACCGACTCCCGTTACACCGAGCAAGCGAAGCGCGAGGTAGGCGAATTGCGTGTCCACGAAGGCCGAGATTGGATGGCCAAGGATGCCGCAGCGGAGATCCTCGCGCGCGGCCTTGAAGCCGTGGCCTTCGCCGCGCGTCGCGTGACGTACAGCTGGTTCGACGCTCTCCGGAAACTCGGCGAGTTCGCGCTCGTCGACGTGGCGGATCCGACGAACGACCTGCGGGCGGTGAAGACAGAGAGCGAGATTGAGAGTTTGCGCAAGGCGGCCGCGTTGGCGGATTCGGCGTTCGGCGAGCTCTTGCCCGAACTTCGCGTCGGGATGAACGAGGCCGACATCGCGCTGCGTCTCGAATGGCTGATGAGAACCGCAGGATCGGACGGCGTCGCGTTTGACACGAACGTCTCGTGCGCCGAGAACACGGCGCTCAATCACTACAATCCGGCCCTCGGGCGGCGTTCGCTACGGCGCGGTGACCTGCTGTTGTTCGACTTCGGGGCGTGCGTCGACGGGTACCGCTCGGACATCACGCGAACCGTGTCGGTGGGGCCGGCGACGAAGCAGGCTCGCGAGATCTACGACATCGTGCTGCGCGCGAACATGGAAGCCATCAGCGCCGTGCGCGCAGGCGCCACCGGGATTGACGTCGACGGCGTGGCGCGGAAGATCATTGCCGACGCTGGGTACGGGGACCGCTTCGGCCATGGGCTCGGGCACGGGATCGGACTCGAGGTGCACGAGCGCCCGAGCCTCAGCACGCTGAGCAAAGACACTCTGGCCGCCGGGATGGTGGCGACCATCGAGCCGGGGATCTACATACCGGGATTCGGCGGCGTGCGCATCGAAGACGACGTCGTCGTCACGGAAACCGGTTGCGAAGTTATCACGGCGTTTCCTAAGGATCGGTTGATGGAGGTGGGGACGTGAGGAGAGCTGCCTCCGGCCTCCTCGCCGTCGCGGTCTTCGTGCTCGCTCTGGGCGGCTGCGCGCTGCTCGTGGGGCCGCCGGTCGCGGACTTCGACGTCCGCCCGGTGGTGGTGTACGCCGGCGACCGCGTCGACCTGGATGGCAGCCCGTCGGACGGCGACATCGTCGAGTACCGCTGGGACGTGGACGGCCTCGTCGAACATGGGCGAACGCTGACCACGACGTTCGCTCGGCCAGGAATCTACACTGTCCGGCTCACCGTAGAAGACGGGCAGGGTCGCACCGGACGGATCGACAAGGAGCTCACCGTGTACGCGCGTAGCGGAACGCGGCTCTTCTTCGAAGAGTTCTCGGACGGCGACGCGGCGCTCGGCCGGTGGCCGCTCGACCCGACGTGGGCCGTGCAAGGCGAGAGTCGCATCGAGTCGATCAGCGGCGGACCGGGCCACGTGCTGTACGTGAACAGCGCGACGGAGACCCTCCATCGCCGCGCGACGCGGCTGGATCTTCCGCCGCTTCGCATCGGCCAACGGCTCATCTTCTCCGTCCGAGCCATGCCGCTCCAAACGCAGGGTCAGCACACGTTCGTCATTGCGCCCGGGCGAAACGACATGGGGCTTCCGCCCATCGGGCTTCCGTACTACGTCTTCTCGAGCACGTACGGCGGGTCGGTGATCCGCGAGCCTTCGGCCGCGGGGACGGAGGTCGGCCATCCCGTGGCCTTCACGCCTCCGGTGTACGAGTGGCACACCTACACGCTCTCCTACTCGGCAGGGCAGTACGCATTCTCTGTGGATGGGACGGTGTGGCAGACCGGAACGATGGATGCGGACCCGAGCCGTGGGGAAACGTCGTGGCTCCTCCTCGGGGACGAGAGCCTGAGCGAGGCGTGCCAGGTGTACTACGATGAGATCGTCGTCTCCGTGGGGGAGTAGGCCGGTGCCTCCCATGGGCGAGTCGGCGTCACCCGATGTGGCCGCTGTTCCCAACGCCGTTCTCGGGCGCTACGGTGCATTCCTCGTGGATGTGGACGGAGTCCTCACGCGAGGAAACGACGCGTTGCCCGGCGCCACTGAGGCGTTTACCGCGCTGCGGACGTGGGGACGCGCGCTGGTCCTGACCAACAACTCCACCCGGTCGCGCAGCGAGCTGGCCGAGCATCTCGGGAGACTCGGCTTCGCAGTCTCTCCCGACGACATCCTCGGATCTGCGTTCCTCGCCGCGCGATACCTCACTCTCCACTACGGCCCGGTCGACGTATGGGTTCTGGGAGAGGACGGCGTACGAGATGAAATGCTGCTTTCCGACCATCGCCTCGCCACCCGACCCGAGGGCGCGACGTGGGTCGTCGCGGGCATGGACCGGGACGTGACCTACGCCAAGCTCTCTCAGGCTCTTCGTGCGCTCGTCGGCGGTGCGAGAGTCCTGGCCACGAATGAGGACGCCACGTTCCCGACGGCCGACGGCCTCGTCCCCGGCGCCGGCGCCATCGTCGGTGCCCTGCGGGGAATGGGTTTCGCGGCGGAGCACGTCGTCGGGAAGCCATCATTCGCAGCGTTCGAGGTGGCCCTCGACGTTCTCGGCCTTCCCGCGAACCGGGTTCTCATGATCGGCGACCGCCTCGACACCGACATCGCCGGCGCGCAAGCCGCCGGCCTCGACTCCGTCCTCGTCCTCTCCGGCGTCGACTCGCTCGACGACATCGGTCGAAGCGGCGTGCGCCCAACGTGGGTCGCGGCCTCACTCGCCGACCTCTGCGCTGGCAAGGGGGAGCCTTCACGGCCGCGGTTATAGTCGACCGATGCTCATCATGAAGCAAAGTCAAGCGGGACGAGGGATCTTGTGGGGCGTGCTCGTGGCGCTCGCGGTGATACCAGGCGGAGTGAGATTGGCCGCTGCGCAATCGTCAGCACTCCCAGATCAACCAGCGTACCGGCCGGCGGAGGTGG
>Ga0247842_10004164_pt1 | contig 18497 bp, 16 predicted proteins | sample LaCruzMarch2015__3_FD_192411 | JGI IMG/M metagenome (GOLD analysis project Ga0247842, IMG submission 192411) | Freshwater microbial communities from meromictic Lake La Cruz, Castile-La Mancha, Spain - LaCruzMarch2015_19m | ecosystem: Environmental > Aquatic > Freshwater > Lake | place: Spain...
AAATGAATACCGAAATGATCAGAAAAATATATACATATTCTTTCTTTCCATTGGATTCCCCGGGAAGCTCCGATGTCAGGTGAATAGAGGTGAGTGGCTGAAGGTAAAATTCCCACCTGTTGTTACCTCTTCTGACCTCATTGTATCTGCCGTTGAAGAGATTTTTATTGGTAAATGCCGGAAGCTTTTGCTGAACCCTCTTCCAATCGACATTCTTGTGCAGCATGATGTAGGTGGTGTAATTATTGTTAAACCATTCGGGGTCATTGTACCAGCCATTGAAGCTGATCAGCGATAAGGCCATGTCAAAATAAAAATGGGAATTTTCCGGGACATCCTCCACTACTGCAATTACCTTGAAGTGTGTGGTGTCATCAAGCGAGATAATTTTGCCGATGGGATCCTCGTGGCCAAAATATTTTTTGGCCGTCGTTGCCGTGATCACCATGGTATTGGGCTTATTCAGCAGGATCCCCTGCTCTCCCCTGATCACCTGAAAAGTAAACATCCCGAAAAATGTAGAGTCCGTTATGAATATCCGATCTTCAATGAAAGTTTTGTTTCCGTATGAACAGGTTTGGCCACTGGTTCCGGTGATCCTCGTCACCTTTTCAATTTCGGGGATGTCGTTGTACAATGCCCTGGCCATCACTGCCGGGGTCCCCAGCTGCTTGATCACGGTATTGCCTACAATGGCATCCACTGAAAAGCGGTAAATGCGGTCGGCATTGCTATGGAACCGGTCGTAACTGAGTTCATTCAGCACATAAAGAAATCCAATAATGCTCACGGTGATCCCGATGGAGAGCCCCAGGATGTTGATGATCGAAAATCCCTTGTTCCGGATAAAATAACGGACGGAGGTTTTTAAAAAATTGATGAACATATAAAGTTGTTTTCTTCCTGTCATGCAAATATCATTCCACGAATATAACAGTATTGATTATAAGGCATATAGAATTTTTCCCTTCGGTTTGCAAGAAGATGAATGTACCAAAATCACACAGTCGTGTTACAAATTCATCCAACCGGAAAGATTACTGCCCGGTTCCCTGAAAGGCGGTTAATAAGAATCATTTTTTCTTTCAGAAATAACTCTCCAGGGAAGAGATCAGGATATGAATCCAAGCGAAAAAACAGCACCGGAACCAGGTTCTGACCGAACGGTAATGGTACCTCCGTGCAGGCTCATGATCTGGCGGGAAATGCTTAACCCGATTCCCGATCCGCTCTCTTTGGTGGAAAAAAAGGGGATAAAAACATCCTTGATGTTTTCGTCCGGAATTCCTTTGCCGTTGTCCTGAACCTCGATCATCTTTTCCCGTTTTTGGGAATATGCCCGGATTTTGATTTGCGGATTTTCAATTCCCGAAATCGCTTCCATTGAATTGGTGACGAGGTTGATCAGCACCTGTTCGATCATGCTCCGGTCAGCCGAGATGGACATGGATGGATCCGGAAGGTCGATGGTCATTGACACTTTTTGTGACAGCATACGTGGTTCCATCAACTGTTGAATGGAATGGATCAGCTCCGACACCTTAAACTCAGTAAAAGACGGGTTTGGAAGTTTGGTCAGACTTTTATAGCTGTTCACGAATCCGAGCAGCCCTTTGCTGCGGTTTTCAATGGTGTTCAATCCACAGTGCAGGTCCTCAAGGTCGTCTGCTTGAAACGCAAGGATTTCCTTCAACCGGCCTGTTTCATCCTTCAGCATATCATTGAGAGCGCTGCTTAGCGAGGAGATGGGCGTCACCGAATTCATGATCTCGTGCGTCAGCACCCTGATCAGTTTTTTCCACGATTCCAGCTCCTGGTCATCCAGCTCCTGACGGATATTCTGGAGCGATACCAGCAAATATTCCTTTTCGAGAAGTTTAAAACGCGAACTGTGTATGGCCAGTTGAAATATTTCGCCGCCAATGGTCACACTGATCAACTTCCGTGATGTGGATTTGATGCTGGTCAGGGCCTGATACAATGGAGGAGAGATCGCTGAGATGGTTTGAATATGCTGCACGAACGACACTCCGAGTAATTCTTTTGCAGGAGAATTGATGGATATCACAGTTCCTGAATCGTCAAAACAGACGATGGCCACCCGTATGTTTTCGATCAGTTGCTGCAGGTATTGATAATGGAGCTCCTTTTCGATTTTAATTTCCTGGTAAGCTTTGATCAGATCTTCAAAGGCTCTCCTGAACTCCTGGGAGGTGTTGGAAAGGGTTGGATATATATTTGAGAAATCCCTTTTTTTAATCGAAAAAAGCAGACTGTTGAATTCGCGGTTCCAACGTTCCAGGAAATGGATGAGTTCAACCAGTCCCAGTAAGAACAGGGTGATCAGGAACAAACTGGTCACGTACCACTCTTTTTGCATGATGGCAAAAAAGAATGCAAAAAGGATAGCTCCCAGCAGGATTACCCTGGCAATGATCCTTTGCCTGAAGTTAAACGATTCCATATTTTTTCATTTTCCGGTACAATGTGGTTCTTCCTAACCCCAGATCCATCGAGGCTTTGCTAAGATTTCCCCGGTGTTTGTCCAGCGCCAGCCCTATGGCGTTCTTTTCGAGTTCAGGAAGGTTAATGATCTGATCGGTATTTTTACGGCTCCGGGATTCTGATAGGACAAAATCAGCAGGTTTCAGCACCTTGTCTTCTCCCAGGATCATCGCCCGTTCCACCACATGTTCAAGCTCGCGGATATTCCCGGGCCAGTTGTATTTCATCAGTTTTTTCAGGGCTGCAGGGGCGGGCTGCAAATATTTCTTCTGGTATTTTTGTCCATACAACCGGATGAAATGATTCACCAGAAGAGGAATGTCCTTATCCCGTTCGCGCAACGGGGGAATTTTCAACTCCACCGTGTTGATGCGGTACAACAGGTCCTCCCTGAACTTTTTCTCCTCAACCATATCATATAGTGGCATGTTGGTGGCCGATATCAGGCGTATATCGATAGGAATGGGTTTGCTGGATCCCACGCGGTAGATCTCCCGCGACTGGACGGCAGTCAGAAGTTTAGACTGGAGAGGCAGGGATAAATTCCCGATCTCATCGAGAAACAGGGTTCCTCCTGAAGCCACCTCAAACCGGCCAGTCCGGTCGTCACGGGCATCGGTGAAAGCTCCCTTTACATGGCCAAAGAGTTCCGATTCAAAAAGAGTTTCGGGTATCGAACCCAGATCGACACGGATAAATAGTTCATTCCTTCTCAATGAAGCCTTGTGAATGGCTCGCGCAAGGATCTCTTTCCCCGTGCCGTTTTCACCAAGGATCAACACATTCACGTCGGTCGGTGCAATTTTGGATATCATGCCGAGCAATTCTTTCATTCTTTTGGATGCCCCGATGATCTCTGAAAATGACTGTTCCAGGTCTGAAATCAGTACTTTCTGACTTGTTTTCAGATGATTGATCTCTTTTTTCTTGCGGCACAACTGAAATGCGGTCATGATCGTGGCAAGGAATTTTTCATTTTCCCAGGGTTTGACCATAAAATCGATGGCTCCTTGGCGGATCCCTTCTACTGCCAGATTGATATCGGCATAGGCGGTCATCAGTACCACACTGATATCCGGCCTCACTTTCATGATCTTTCTCAGACAGTCCAGTCCTTCCTTCCCTGTAGTTGATCCTGCTGAAAAATTCATGTCGAGCAATACCACGTCGAAGCTCTCTTCCTCCAGTACTTTCATGAGTTGTCCGGGTTCTGAAAGGGTCCTGATGACCGGAAAATATCTTTTTAACAGAATCCTCGTGGTGACCAGAATGTCTTCATCATCATCCAGGATCAGTATTTTACCCTTGTTTTGTTCGCCCATCTCTGATGTGTCCTCTTATTATTGCCGTGGTGTAAATGAGTTGCACTGTAAAAATAACATTTGTTTCATTATGAAACACAAAATTGTTTCAAAAAGAAACATATTCGCTTACTGGTAAAAGATGTCATTTCGTTTATAAATCTGATAAACAGTATAATATAAATTTGGCATGGAATTTGAATAATGAAAAAAGATTAACAGTTTTTCCTAATTTGCATATTAATTCAGAGAGCATGATCATCCATTATTTAAAAACCACCTTTCGAAATTCCTTGAGAAATAAGGTCTCAAGCGCCATCAGCATCATCGGGCTGGCCACAGGACTGGCATCCGTGATGATGATATTCCTTTATGTGAGGCATGAAACCAGTTTCGATACCCAGCATTCAAAAGCCAACAGGATATTTCATATCATCCTTGATGCGAATACAGGGAATGAGGCAGATAACAACAGTGAAACCCCCTTTCCGTTAATTCCCGAAATCAGGAATAAGTATCCTGAAGTTGAGGTTGCCACACGAATCTATGCCTCTTCAGCAACGGTTAAATCGGGCACCAAACTATTCGCCGAAAAGAATGTGATATTTGCTGAACCTGAGTTCCTGAAAGTATTTGATGTGACCTGGATACACGGGAACCCGGCCATGGCGCTTGATGATGTGAATGAAGTGGTCGTCACAAGGTCAACAGCCATGAAGATGTTTGGTGGGACCGCGCAGGCCATGGATAAGGTTTTTACGCTGGAGGGTGTTTACCCATTGAAGGTCTCTGGAGTCGTTGAGGATCCACTCTTGACCACGCACCTTCCATACACGATGCTGATATCCTTAAAAACCCTTTCCAAAGAATATTTTGTAAGTCTCAACTACGATCAGTGGAATGGTGTTTTTTCAGGATTTCATGCCTATGTGCTGCTCAAATCCAAAAAGGATGCACCGCTTTTTCAAGCCAAAATCAAAAACCTTCGGCAAATCCACATGATTCCGAATTCCCCGTCGAAGAAGACGTTGAGATTACAACCATTGAAGGAGATCCATTATGGGACAAATCTAACCTCCTTCAACTATACCACCAGCAAGACCTCATTATGGATCATCTCGATCATCGGGCTCATCACCCTGTTCATTGCTGCCTTCAACTACCTGAACATGACCATTGCCCATTCCATAAAACGGTCGAAAGAGGTCGGGATCAAAAGATCGGCAGGGGCATGTAAAAGAGATATTTTAATCCAGTTTCTTGCCGAGGCTGTTGTTATGACCATTTTTTGCCTGGTCGTTGCCGTGATCCTGGTAGAAATATTCCTGCCGACCCTGAACCAATACCTGGGCAACGGTATTGAATTGAGCCTTTACAGGGATTATCGGGTCATCTTTTTATGCCTGATCCTGGTTCTGGCAGTAGCTGCATTGACCGGAATTTACCCCGGATTGATCGTATCATCTTACTCCCCTGTCGATGCGATCAAGAGTAAAATATCCTCCCCAAAACGCAGCATCAACTTCCTGAAGAATGGATTATTGACCCTGCAATTTATCATCTCACTGGTATTGATCATCGGTACCCTGACGATTTATCTTCAGTTGAAATTCATCGAAAAGAAGGAATTGGGTTTCACAAAAGAGAACGTCATTCAAATCCCTCTTCCTGATCCCAAACGTGCTGACTTTCTCCGGAGTGAATTGATTTCCAATCCTTCCATATCAGAGGTCTCTTCAGCAGCATCTCCTCCACAGTCGAAAGACGACTTCAGATTTACCTCATATTATTATGAGTATGGAGGAGACAAGAAAAATGCCAGGGAATGTGAAATTAAATCTGTCGGCATTGAATATTTACGGCTTTTTAAATTGCAGCTCGTTGCAGGGGAGTGGCTGAGGAAAAGGGGACCGAATGATTCTATACTGATGCTTGTGGTGAATCAAACCCTGTTAAAACAGATGGGATGGACACCCCAGCAAGCCATCGGAAAAAGGTTGAATTACGGTGTGATCATTGGTGTGATCACCGATTTTCATGCCGAATCGTTACAAAAAAAGATCATGCCTGCGGTGATGGTAAGCATTAACTGGGCCATGCAATTCACCTTTGTAAAAGTCAATGGAAAGATCGGTTCAACCCTGATTTCCGACATTCAGAAAACATGGGAGAAAGCCTTCCCCAACCAGGTGTTCACCTGCTCGGTTTACGAAGAGTACATCCAGGAAATGTATTTCAGGGAAAACCGGGCTTTCGATATCGTAAGACTTTTTGCCATTATCTCCATCATCATTGCCTACCTGGGAGTCTTTGGCATGGTCTCTTTCCTGGTGGCACAGAAGACCCATGAGTTCTGTATGCGAAAAGTACTGGGTGCCACCGGATATCAACTGTTTTTCCTGATATCAAGGAATTACCTTCAGTTGCTCCTGTTGGCCAATATCATTGCCTGGCCGGTTTCGTGGTACCTGATGAACCGTTGGCTGGATGAATTTGCTTACAGGATCACCATCTCCTGGTGGATATTTGCCATTGCCATGGCCATTACCATGGCAATCACCCTCCTCACGGTTTTTTCCAGAACCGTTAAGGTCGCAACCATGAACCCTGCAGAAGTGTTAAAATATGAATAACATGTATGAAAATGACGCGGAGGTGTACTAAAATGGTACACATGGGAAGGACGTTGATTTGTTATCGTACAGTCTGACAGAATAATACAGATTTGGCACGCAAATGGTGCAAAGGATTATAAGAAGAAAAAACACATAAAACATTTCAATCATGATAAAAACCGTTAATCTTAACAAAGTTTTCAAGACCGATGAGGTGGAAACGACCGCTTTAAGAAATGTCAACATTGAAGTCAACAAGGGAGAATTTGTCGCCATCATGGGACCTTCCGGTTGCGGAAAATCCACTTTTCTGCACCTGCTGGGGTTGCTGGATAATCCGACCAGCGGCGACCTGTTCTTTCTGGAACAAAACGTAAGCCGGTATGCAGAGCGGCAACGGGCCAGGCTCCGGAAGAGCAACATCGGGTTTGTTTTTCAGAATTTCAACCTCATCGATGAACTGAATGTATTTGAGAATGTTGAACTGCCATTGCTCTATCTCAACATGTCGGTAAAGGAGCGCAAAAAAAAGGTCGACCGTATTCTTGAGACCATGGAGATCATTCACCGTAAAAAACATTTCCCGGTTCAGCTCTCCGGCGGCCAGCAGCAGCGTGTGGCCGTGGCCAGGGCCGTAGTGGCAAATCCTTCGCTGCTGCTGGCCGATGAACCCACGGGAAACCTCGACTCGGTACATGGCGAGGAGGTAATGAACATGCTATCGCACCTGAATGAGCAGGGCACAACCGTCATCATGGTGACCCATAACCAGCGCGACGCCAAATTCTGTAAAAGGATCATCAATCTTTTCGATGGCCAGATCATCAGTGAAAGCAGATAGATCTGTTGAAAACTTTTCCCTGTTTATGTATTACCTTTTCCCAAAAGACTGATTAAAGAGAAATAGTGACCTTGCAGTATTGCGTTTTGGGTTATGGTAAAAAACTGATAAATGGGGGACAATAATTCAATTATCATTCCGGAGGAGACGATAATCAATAAGATTTTTCTGATCAGGGGGCAGAAAGTTATGGTAGATCGTGATCTTGCTGACCTTTACTGCGTAGAAGCAAAAAGGTTGAAAGAAGCTGTAAGACGTAATGCAGATCGGTTTCCTGAAGATTTTATGTTTGAAATGACACATGAAGAGTTTCAGAATTGGAGGACGCAATTTGCGTCCTCCAATTCTGAAAGGATGGGCTTAAGATATGCGCCGTTTTGTTTTACAGAGCAGGGAGTAACAATGCTTTCTTGCATATTAAACAATAAAAAAGCAATAGAGACAAATATCCGTATTATCCGGGTCTTCACCAAGATGCGGGAAATGTTGCTGACTCATAAGGATATTCTGTTAAAGTTGGAACAATTTGAAAGGCAGTTAGTAAAAAACAGCGAAGACATACAGGTTGTATTCACTGCCCTGAAACAGTTTTTGATACACAAGCAAAAACCGAGAAGGCAGATTGGTTATAAACAATATACTGAAGATTAATCTCTTTTGATAACCTTCTTCGCCTCCATGCTCCTTCCGTTCATGCTGAAGATCAGTTTGATGATCTTCCCGGCTTCATCCCTTGAAAACGTAACAGTCAGATCGGCCGGATACCGGATAAAGAATTTATCAACGGCCTCAGCCAACAACTCAGCGCTATTGCCGCGGTCGGTGAAGAAAAGTTTGTTATCCTTCTGCTCAACGAGGAAAAGATCACCGGGCGGATATTGTTTTGCCTGCATAACGCGATCAGTTTTTGAATGCCATCCGTGTATCGTGCCGTAACGGAGTCTGGGTTCTCGCTCTCCAGTCCCTCATTCCCCATCGAAAGACCGATGAAAACATAATCGGGTTGCAGGGGGAGAACATCCTTTTCAAACCGTTTGATGGAGCGCTGCGTATATTAACGGTCCAACCCGCTGTCAAAATCCATCCTTACTTCATGAGGTGAAGCCCGCTGCCTGATGCTGTTGATTTTGAATGCAAGTCCCGCGATGATCACCGGCCCCTCATAGCGATACCAGTTATCGGTTGAAAATTGATCGCCCACGGTAGTAAAATGATAAAGTCCGGTATTGAAGGTGTTGTGTGTCCGAAGGGTGAAGATCAGCTTTTTCTTCAGGAATTGTTGCCGGAAGGTAAAATCAAAATAGTAAAATGAGTAGGTATAACCCTGGATGTCGGTTGACGGAGCATAATAGATGGCCTGAAAGGTGAGATCGGTGGTGGAGGTGAGGTAAAACACAGGTTTGAAGTTTCCGGAGAAATTCCAGGTGTGGTTATCGAGTATTTCATTGTTGCTCAGAGTGCCGTTCCATTGTGAATAATAGATGCTGACTCCAAGTTCGAGCCTCAGCCATTTCCAGGGTTTATAGATGGTCATGATATCGGTCCCGGCATTGAGTTCATGTTCCAGATTCTCATAGGTTTCATAAAAGATGCCCTGTTGTTCCAACACCATGGTGTGGATCGAATGACGTGATTTCCGGGCATAAACTTCGGCATTGAGGTCGAATTTCTTCAGTTGATAGGTATAGCTGAACTCAATGGCATCGAGGTATTCGGGTTGCAGGTTCGGATTTCCCCTGCGAAGGAAGAAACGGTCGGATGCATAGAGCAATGGGCTCAGCTGCCATTCAGTGGGGCGGTTTATACGGCGGCTGTAACTTAAGCCAAACTGATGATGGGAAATTTCTTTGCCCAGATGAAATGAGGGAAAGAGGTTGAAATAATCCCTTCGGAGGTCATCCGTTGATGCCGTGTAGATCATGTTTTGAAGGGTTTGCTCAGCACGGATACCAGCCTGAAAGGAGATCCCGAACACGCTCCCTGAAAAGGTGAAATAGCCTGCCAGGATCGACCGGTGGTAATCCATTAACCCGCTCAACGAATCATTGCGGATCCAGGTGGAGTCGCTCTTCCGGGTCAGAAAATCATAATGGTACAACGAGGATTGAAGATCGGCCTGCAAACCTGCCGCAAGTGAAAAGGTATCGGTGATGGGAAGGGCATAATCGGCTTTCACCCGAAGGTTATTACGGAAGGAATAATTGTCGATCTGCTGCATGAACCCGGATTCGGTTTCTTCATAGGTGTTGGGAGAGTTGTTTTCAAGATAGGAATCGAAAATATCCACGGAAAAGGTGTGACCATCACGGCGAAATTGTTTCATGTAGAAGAGATCCCCGCTTAAAAAGGTATTGTTTACGGAATATTCTTCCAGGGTATTGAGATCAAGCGGAACAGTAGTTGTATCCGAACATTCCTGGAAGCTTCCATCCATTCTCCGCAAAAACTTCCAGCTACCGGCCTGGAAAGTCATGGATAAACTGTTTTTTTTCGGGAGGGTAATATCTGTTCCCAGCTTTACCTGGCCATCTGCCCGCTGCAAAGTCCTGTTTTCAGATATATTCTCGATGGAATGGATTCCCGAATTGGTAAAAAGCCGTTCACTCCAGCTCCGGGTATGCTGCCATTTATTCGAATAGTTCGCATCCAGCAACGCGCTTACCCTGTTAAACCGCTGACTGATCTTGATATTGCCGGTATATTTATCCCCGTTTGCCGCAGTGGCGCTCACCAGTCCGTCGGTACCTGTCATCTGTTTTTTCTTTGTGATGACATTGATTATTCCGGTAACACCCGTCGCATCGTACCGGGCCGATGGGTTGGTAATGATCTCCACCTTTTCCACCGATTCGGCCGGTATGCTTTTCAACGATTCGGAGGCATCTGTGACTGACGGGCGTCCATCAATCAGAAGGGTAAATCCGGTACTTCCTCTCATGGTGACATTTCCATCAGCATCCACCTTGACCGATGGGACATTTTGCAAAATATCGGCAACAGATCCTCCCGCCGCGTTAGGCTGTTGCGCAACATTCACAACCTGACGATCGATCTTGTGTTCCACCGGCCTGATCTCCCCCGTTACTTGTACCTCGTTGAGCTGACTGCTGGCCAGTTGAAGTGCAATCTCCCCAAGTTTAACCGACTGATTCCTATCGATGACAATCCCTTCCATGTCAATCTTTTCATATCCCAGAAAACTGATCACCAGACGGTATTTCCCCGGATTGATTTTCGAAAGAGAAAATGTCCCGTCAGCCGCGGTAACTGATCCGGAAATGAGGTGGCCGGAGGTATCAAATAGAGCAACAGTGGCATACTCGAGCGCACTGCCCGATGATTTGCAGATTACCTTTCCGCTAAGGGTAGTACGTTGTGCCAGAATACAAGGAATGGTAATGGCGAATATGAAGATTAAACTGACCAGCTTTTTGAACATGGATGGATATAATTATACTGAATGCAAATATTTTTAATGGCGCTTCCACCGTGGTTAAAATGAAGGAGAGCAAAGAAACGAACGGCACAAGCCATCGACAAATAAAATCGTCTATCATAACGAACTACACGATTACCCCTTCCCCCATGTTTCAAAGAGAGAATCTCCGTGGTCGTTGAAGAAAATACCGGTTTCGTTTATTCTCTCGTTGCATCACGATACGATTTCCTATTTTTGTAGATTATGCAGATAAAAAGAATCCGGCTTCTGGCGCCTGTCGTTTTTTGGATCTTTCAAATCCTGGTCTTCCTGGTGAGGAACATTTACCAATTCAGTGAAGGAGCTTCCTCCACGGTATTCCGCACGATGATGCTGACCTTCCCGCTCGACTGTCTGACCTTCTGCGTTTTCTATTTCTTCTTTGCACCCAGGTTCAACAACCGGAGAAAGTTGGTTTTAAACCTCGTCCTGACGCTGCTTTTCTTTATCCTCAACAGTGGGCTATGGGTGGGCTATTATTATTTGAATGGATTTGAAAATGTGGAGGAACTGAAGGCGTTCTATTTATCGAGCATGGGACATAATCTGCTTTTTGCCTTTTACGGAATCCTTTTCAGGGTGGGGATCGACTGGTATGAGAAGCGCAACAGAGAACAGGAATTGGAGAAGCAACAAGTCAGAACGGAGCTTGCCTTGCTGCGTTCACAGATCAATCCCCATTTCCTTTTTAATATTTTAAATAACATCAACTCGTTTGCCAAACGGGATCCCGATAAAACTTCCTTTGCCATCATCAGGTTGGCCGACATCATGCGCTACATGCTTTATGAAGCCAATGCCGAACGTGTTCCTGTTGAAAAGGAGATCACCTACATCCGCAATTACCTTGATCTGCAAAGGCTCCGGTATAAGAATCCGGATTTTGTTGAGTTTGTTATTGAAGGTGATCCCACGGGGATTTTTATTCCACCCATGTTGTTTATTCCCTTCATCGAAAATGCATTCAAGCATGGCCGTAAATCAGCTGAAGATAAGATCAGCATTTCCATTGTGTTCAGTGAACAGAAGATTCGTTTTTGTTGTCGCAACGCGAAACGGACATTGAGTGAATCGGAAAGGAGGATGGCCAGGGGAATCGGGATGCCAAATATCAAACGGCGACTGGATTTTCTCTATCCGGATACCCATTCCCTTGTGGTTACTGACGCTGAGAAACATTATATTATCGAACTAACCATTGCCTGTTATGAAGATCAGATGCATCGTTATTGATGATGAACTACCGGCCATCGAACAGATGACCGATTATATTGAACGGGTTCCCTTTCTGGAGTTACTCGATACTTTTGATAACGCCATTGAACCCGTTCCATTTTTAAAAGCCAATCATGTGGACCTGATCTTTCTCGATATCGAGATGGAGAGCTTTACGGGGATTCAATTTCTGAAGACCCTTCGCAATCGACCGAAAATCATTTTAACGACCGCCTACGATTCTTATGCCATCGAAGCATTCGACCTGAATGTAACGGATTACCTGCTTAAACCAATCTCCTTTGAACGTTTTATTCAGGCCATTGAAAAGGTGTACGATCTTTGTAAAGTTCAACCTCCAGGCGATAGCACTACTACCAGGGATCTCCCGCGCGATTTTTTCTTTGTTAAAACCGAGTACCGCATGCACCGGATCAACTTCAATGATATACTGTTTGTTGAAGGGATGAAAGAGTACCTGCGCATCCATACCCGAACCGAACGAATCATGGTACTGCAAAGCTTTGCTGACATCCTTAAAGATCTTCCTGCCGATAATTTTTGCCGCATCCATAAGTCTTATATCGTGGCCATCAATAAAATCGACCGGATGGAAAAGGGAAGAGTATTCATCGGCACCCACATTATTCCTGTAAGTGAGTCATACAGGGAATCATTTACTTTTTTTCTGACCGGGAAGCGGGGAGAATAAGATCAGACCTTATCAATCCGATGATTCAAACACAAATACCTCCTCTATTTTACTCTGCAGCGCCCTTGATATATCATAGGCGAGTTTTAACGAAGGGTTGTATTTGCCCTTTTCGAGGAATACGATGGTTTCGCGGCGTACGCCGACACGTTTTGCGAGCTCCTCCTGCGTGTAGTCATACCTTGCACGCAGCTCTTTGATCCGGTTATTCATCTTTCAATCCTTTGACCTTGAAAAAAATCACCAGGGCAACCCAAATGACAGCCATTCCCAGAATACCGATCCCGAGAAGAACTTCCGTTTCGATTTTCGTACGATCATTGACGAATATCATGGCCACCCACAGGTACAACGATACATAATAGGCCAATGATGAGGCTTTCTGAAGAACCCTTTTGGATAATTCATCCTCTGCAGGTTCTCCCCGCTTTACACTGCGGAGTCGGGTTATTCCAAGATATACCGCGAAACCAACCAGCAAAATGATGATGGCAAACTGCCCGGTTTCAATGACTGACATTGGTGCCTTCGAACTGAAGAACCAGAGTATGATTGTTCCCAATACAAGGAACGAAACCATAAAAACAGGAAAAATCTTTTTCATTGTTTTGTTTTTTGTGCGGCAAATATAACATAATATTAGAAATATATAACATTTAGTTCGATAAAAATAACATTTCCCTCGATCAAATACCTTGATCCGACGACAAAAAGAGAAACGGCGAACAGGATTTTACAGAAAATCAAGGGTTGAATCCCCGCGAGTGGCGGGGTTAGCGAGCAAAAAGACAGATTCCTATGGGATCGAAGAATCCCCGCTTGCGGCGGGGTTCTTCAAAATTTCCCTGGAACCAACAAGACCTCGCTGGCATGGTAAACCCTTATCACCGTGTAACCGTTGTTTCGGAAGAGGTCGATCAGAGCATTGATATATTCCATTGCCAAATCCCTTTCTTATGACATCATCGGCAAAGAGGTTTTCTTTCCTTTGCATGCTCCCTATTTTGTATCCTATCCGATAACTCAGGACTATTTTTAATTTTTATAGAGATATTTTTACCTGTTTAAAACTTTCCAGTCCATGAAAATAACCGAGGGAAAACCTGACATGGCCACCTTGTATGTGAACAGAAATGACACCGGATGGAGTGAGATCATTGATCCGGGACTTCCCTTCAATCACGGGAAGACAATGCGTATCTCAGCAAACGCCGGGGGTTCCATTTACACAACAGATATCTCGGGAGGGATGGGAAATGTGGTTCTGGGGATTATCAGAACAGAAAATGGAGAGTATCTGAAACTTCAATAAAAAATATACGGAAGCAAAGTATGTTAGCTCTTCTCACTGAAAAATATAAAGCCAGTGGAATTTCCGAAACAATAAAACTCTATCACACGTTGAAAGCGGAGAATTACTACAATAATTACTTTTACAACGAAAACACGCTCCTTAATCCTGCTTATGAACTTCTCAATAATAACCTGGTGGAGGATGCACTGCAGTTGTTTATTTTAAACGCCGAAGAATACCGCTTTGCTCCCAATGCTTTTGACAGTTTAGCTGAGGCATATCTGAAAAAGGGAGACAGGGAGCAGGCAATTTCCAACTATAAAAAGGCTCTCAGCATCGATCCCAACTTCGAAAGTTCGAAAAAGGCACTCGCGGAGCTGGTCAAGTAAAATGGAAGAACATGTCGGAAAAAACTTAGCGAAAATTTAAACTCACCTCAATATGATTTTACACCTTTTAATGAAGAATATAAGTCTATTGGCAATTTTTTGTTTACTCATTGCATCCTGCGGTCAAGATAATAACAACAAAATTGCATACAGAATTAGTGAGAAAGATCTGATTCCAGAGGGAATCACATATTCTTCAACAACCAATTCTTTTTATTTAAGCAGTATTTATAAAACAAAAATTGTTCAGATCAATGCTGAAACAGGAGAGTTTAAAGATTTTTTCCCATCTGGTTTATTGGATATAAGTTTCCTGGGATTATTTGTCGACGAAACCCGCAATCATCTTTGGGCATGCGGTAATATGACAAGAAATGGTGAAACTGTTTCGATGATTTCAAAATTTAGTTTAAATTCCGGGAAACTGATAAAAACCTTTTCATATGCAGACACAGTTGCCAATACCTATAATGATCTTACTGAAGATGAAAAGGGCAATATATACTTTACGGATTCCGATGGACAATGTGTTTACAAGATTGACAACCAAACCGATTCAATAAGTATCTTTGTTGATGGAACTGAGATTTCACATCCGAATGGGATAACTATATCCCCCGATAATAAATTCCTTTATGTAGCATCAAATAAGAAAGGGATCAGGGTATTGGACGTAGAAAAACGGGAAATCATTGGAGAACCTGACAGCTCAATGAATTCAACGGGAATTGATGGACTAAAATATTACAAAAACAGTCTCATCGGAATCCAGAATGAAGTTAAAACCAGGAGTGAAGTTAAAATAGTGCAATATTTTTTGGATGAAACTGGAACGAAAATCATTGAAAGGAAGATTATTGATCAAGGCAATCCGCACTTTGATATACCAACCACTTTTACCATTGTTAAAAACCATCTTTATTGTTTGGCAAATAGCCAATTATGGAATATTGATTCAAATAACAAAATTGTTAATCCCGACGAATTGAACGATGTCCTGATCTTAAAATATGAATTAAAGTAAATGGAGTATGAAAAAAGCATTAATATTATTTATTATTGTTTATATGTTTGTTGCATGCAAGCAGCAGAAAGAATCTGAACTTACTGTTCCCGGGCGATTTTACTTCGGACAATCCAACCCCACGGATAAGCTCGTAATCTTTGCCCCTGGAATTGTTTCAACAGGTCTAAACGAAGGATATATTGCCTTTTCTCCGGATGGCAAAGAGTGTTACTGGAGCGTTCTCTTTTCTGATTTTGTAACCATAGTTACCAGTAAACTCGAAAATGGAAAGTGGACAAAACCAGAATTTGCAGCTTTTGCCGGCAAGTACTATGACGGTTGGCCAGCAATGCAACCAGATGGCAAGCGAATGTTTTTTCATTCATCCCGACCTGTTGCAGATACATCTACCGGTATTACAGCAAAATTCAATGTGTGGTACGTGGATAGGACAAAAAATGGCTGGAGCGATCCTGTCGTCGTCAATGCACCTGTAAATGGAAGTGAAAATTCAACCTGCCCATCAGTTACAAGAAGTGGAAATCTCTATATCTCGAAAAGATTTAACGATGGGAGCGAAAAACTTTGTCGATCTGTGCTGCACAATGGAGCTTACCAGGAGCTGGAAATACTTCCCGAAAACCTCAATGTTTTAAAGGATAATTATCATGGGTATATATCCCCTGATGAGAGCTATTTTATTCGAATATGCTATGGCAGACCCGATAATATCGGCGCAGGTTGGAACTACTATATCACATTCAGAAAAAGTGATGGAACCTGGAGCGATCTGGTTAATCTGGGCAAAGAGGTTAATTCAGTTTATTGTGGTGGGGCTCCTTCAATCTCATCCGATGGTAAATATCTGTTTTTTCAGGGAATAGTTGCTACTAGCATAACAGACTCTCTCGATCGGAAATACTCTTTAGAAGAGCTTATTGACAGAGATATTAAAAGCCCGTCAAAGGGCAGTACTGATATTTACTGGATTGATGCAAAAATCATCGAAGAGTTGAGACCCAAGGAATAGAAAATACAACTTAAAAAATGGAAAAATAGTAGTAACCTTAGGTTTACTCGTTTATGTAACAGTAAATTTATTAGCAGAGCAAATTGATTTTTCAAAACTAGTTGGCAAATATTTAGGTCAACCTGAACCTGGAACTACTCCAGAACTATTTGTTCCACATAGGCCGGCTGAATGGTTTGCCGGATAAGCTCCTCATCAGAAACCCCCTCCGCTCCATCAACCGCTTCGCATACCTGCGGCTGACGATAACCGATTCAGGGAGTCCCTTCAACAGAAAATGCAGTGATTGCTGCGCAAGAAATTATCCCGGGTCACCACGTGTTGAAGCCGGATGAAACAGGAATGCGCTTTCCCCAACCGAATAAAAAACATTTTTCAGAGGTCTATTTCTTTGTTGACAGGAAATTCATTTGTCTGGTCGTTATCTGGTGATAATTTTACCATTTCTGAAAATTCCTGCGTCATTCATGAACAATGTGGGTGAGCAGGCGAAGCTTTACCTCTATGAAAAAAATACAGAAAGAATCATTGGTAATCTATTCATCGCTGTCGATGCTCCTGCTTATAGTGACCATTTCCACAATCACGAATGGACAGGTACCCTCTTTTACAGCTCACCCGGTCGACCTTAGCATCCCGGGGATCCATCGAGTCCAAGTTTTCGATCTGGATCTCGATGGCGATCCTGACATCATTGGCGGATCTGAACACACACCCTGGTCAGTCAGTGTCGGGTTGATGTGGTGGAGGAACGACGGGGGAAGCCCGTTACAATGGACAAAGTTCATCATCGACGCCGGGTTCCTTCATGTAATGTCGGTGGATGTTGGTGATATAAATGGAGATGGTTTCCCCGACCTGGTCGCCTCTTCCTGGGAAAACGGGAGAATTTCCTGGTGGAAGAACAGCGGAAATCCAGAGCTGGACTGGACCTCCTTTGATATTGTTTCCGGATGGATAAATCCACATGACGCCGCTTGCCATGACATTGACGATGATGGCGACACGGATGTGATCGGTGTCAGTTCCGGGAACAATAGAATTTCCGTTTTCAAAAATTCAGGAGGTCCTGTTCCGGCCTGGCAGGAGGAGATGGTAACCTCCAGTTTCGCCGGAGCCAAATCGGTCGTTGTGGAAGACCTTGATGGTGACAGTTTGCCCGACCTGGTGGCAGCCGGCGATGTGTGTGATGACATAGCCTGGTGGGACAACCATGGAGGGAATCCCATATTATGGCAAAAACACTTCATCACCACAAATTTCACCGGTGCCGGGGGACTCGATATTACCGATATGAACTATGACGGGCAGTTGGATGTGCTGGGTTCAGGCTGGGAGGGGAATGAGGTCTCTTACTGGATCTGCAACGATATTGCTGGCAACAGCTGGACTAAAAACATGGTCACCAACCAGATGGATACGGTTTCCGGAGCCATCGCCAGTGATATCGACCTGGATGGTGATAAGGATATTGTTGCTGTTGCGAAAATCCCTGGCGAACTGGCCATCTTTTACCGCAATGGTGACACTTTCTCAAAGGAAACACTCTATCCTTACTTTGAAGGGGGCAGTGCACTGGCAGTAACTGACATCGACCAGGACGGCGATGATGACATCATTGCAGGGGCAGGCGTGCTGAAGGAACTCTGGTGGTTCGAGAATCATACGATCAATGTCGGCTTTGGGAATGACATCAGGAAAACAGAGGCAGTAAAGATTTGGCCTAATCCTTCAGCAGGGAACTTCGTGGCAACCCTGCCGGATGGATCTGAGTTACCTGTATCCATCAGGTTATTGAATTTATCCGGAAGCAGTGAACATCCGGTTCAATTTATTACCGAAGGACACCAGATTCATGTCCGGGCCAATGGACTGAACCCCGGATTGTATTTTCTTGAGATCGTTACGAAACAAACGACCACCATCACGAAAGTCACGATCCAGCATTGACAATATCCTTAAAACAAAACAGAGGTTAATAGAAATAATATGAAATGTCCATGAGCGATTAATAGCACGCCAACCGGGAATGAATATTGTGGTTAAATTTACGGTATCGAACCGTAAATTTAACAAAGATGAAAGAGGTAGTAAAGTTTCCCCAGGTAGTA
>Ga0247842_10004172_pt1 | contig 18469 bp, 15 predicted proteins | sample LaCruzMarch2015__3_FD_192411 | JGI IMG/M metagenome (GOLD analysis project Ga0247842, IMG submission 192411) | Freshwater microbial communities from meromictic Lake La Cruz, Castile-La Mancha, Spain - LaCruzMarch2015_19m | ecosystem: Environmental > Aquatic > Freshwater > Lake | place: Spain...
ACGGTGTCGCCATAACGGAAAAGTTGATCAGCGTGCGTCGGTAATCTTCTCTACCCAGCACCGATTTTTTGAAAAGTCGGGTAGAAAAAAGGGCCAAAACACAATTTTGAAAAAATCAAAGGTCTCGGATAGGTTTAGTGAATGACTGCATACCTAAATTGAGAGCTTTGAAAAACGCGCCATTTGTCATTGCGAGGAGGCCAAAGGCCGACGAAGCAATCCCATAACCATTCGATAAACCGTGAGATTGCCGCGGCGCTACGCGCCTCGCAATGACAGGACAAGTAGAAATTCAAAGCTCTCAAATTGCTGATGGTGTAATGAAAATTCTTTTTTTAACACCCCGATTTCCGTATCCGCCTTTGAAGGGTGATCAGGTTATTCCTTTTTACAGATTAAAATATCTGTCTAAAAAGCATTCGATATCATTGCTTACATTCTATCAAAATGCAAAAGAACTGGAATATTTAAGGGAAGTTGATTGTTTTTGTGAGAAAGTTAAGTATGTTAAATTAAGCAAGTTCCAATCCGTGCTGAATGTTATATTTGGCGGTATGATATCCGGATTACCATTCCAAATTCTATATTACAAATCGAGTGAATTTCATAAAGTATTAGAAGAAATGATTGTTGGCGAAAAATATGATATCATTCATACTTATATGTTACGATTAGCCGAATATTCCAAAAACATAACAGGTCATAAGATAATAGATTTTATCGATTCTATGCAACTCAACCTTCAAAGAAGAACTTTGATAGAAAAATACCCAAAGAAGTTAGCCGTTTTAGAAGAATTGCGGAGAATGGCAGGATACGAAAATATAGTCACTAAATATTATGACTATGGAATCGTTGTATCCGATAACGACAGGAATCAAATCAAAGCAGAAAATATCGTATCAATTCCTCTTGGAATTGATACGGATCAATTCAGGCCGGGTCCATTTCTTTCTGACAACAAAACCATAATTTTTTCAGGGAACATGGGTTATTTCCCAAACGAGAACTCAGCATTATGGTTTATTAAACATGTATTTGATTGCATCAATCGAGAAATACCCAATGTCAGATTTGTTATAGCCGGCAGCAATCCATCAAAAAAATTGAGAAACCTGCATGATGGTAGAAGAATAATCGTGACTGGTTTTGTGGAATCCATTGTTGATGAACTGCAAATGGCCCAATTGGCTGTGGCGCCGATGCAATCTGGTTCGGGGATGCAATTTAAGGTTTTAGAGGCTATGTCATGTGGATTACCGGTAGTGGCCACTTCAATGGGAGTTGGGACAATATCAGCAACGAATAATGTAAATATAATAATAGAGGATGACCCGGAACCGTTTGCACATGCGTGCATTAATCTTCTAAAGAATTATCCATTAGCAAAAAATATCGGTGATCATGCCAGGCAACTCATTTTGGATAAATACAGTTGGGAATCTCATGTTGATAAGGTTGAAGTATTATACAAATCTGTGATGAAGGAAAATGTGAACAAGAAATGAAAAAAGCGATCATTACGGGCGTCAAAGGTCAAGACGGTGCATTACTATCAAAACTAATGCTCAGCAAGGGATACACGATCTATGGATGTGACCTGCCGGGCGCTAACGAGAGGAATCTGAGATATTTAGATATAGATAAATCAGTACAGTATATTGATGTAGATCTGCTTGATTTATCAAACGTAATCAGAATGATCGAGAGATATGAGCCTGACGAAATATATAATCTTGCCGCTCAGAGTTCAGTTGGGCTATCCTTTGACCAGCCTATCGGAACAATCGAGTTAAACATTATCAGTGTTGCTAATCTGCTGGAAGCAATAAAGATATTAAAGGTAAAAACGAAATTTTACCAAGCATCGAGTAGTGAGATGTTTGGTAATGTAAGGAGAGAAAATTTACCAATAAAGGAAGATCACGCCTTTCATCCCGCAAGTCCGTATGGAATATCCAAGGCCGCTTCCCACTGGTTGACCGTTAATTACAGAGAATCTTATCATATATTTGCAGTGTCCGGGATATTATTCAACCATGAATCGGCACTTAGAGGTCGTCAATTTGTTACAAAAAAAATCATTAATACTGCCGTAAAAATTAGTATGGGATTGGCTGATGAATTGTATTTGGGTAATATGAATATATATAGAGATTGGGGATATGCACCGTATTATGTTGAAGCGATGTGGCTGATGTTACAACAAAACGATCCAAGTGATTACATAATATGTTCTGGTGAGGCACACAGTCTTCAAGAATATGCCGAGGGGGTTTTTTCTTTACTGAACATTGATTTTGAAAAATATGTAAAAATAGATAAAAATTTATATCGTCCGATGGATATGGATATAATATACGGTAACAGTGATAAGGCAAGGGATAAGCTTAAATGGCATTACAATATGAAATTTGCTGAATTAATTAGCAATTTAGTGGCGGAAGAGCGCCATTTAATTGAATGGGAAATGAGGAATCAAAAATGAACAAGACTCTATACAGAGCATAGTATAATGAAATTCTTGCCCACCAAACAATTGGTCTTGCTTGCGGGTGATATTGCGCTGATCATCGTCTCTTTTTATTTGGCGCCGGTATTACACTTCGGGGTGCTTCTCGATCCGGCGATGGTGTTCGGAGCTTCAGATTACGCCGCCATTTTCATTTACCTCTTGATCCTTTATGTTTTCGATTTCTATAACCTTGATCAGAAACCTTTGAAACCAAGCTTTATTCTGCGGTTTTCGTTAGCCATCCTGATTGCCAACCTCATCGTTGCGTCCCTCTTTTATCTTTTTCATCTTCGCCCTTACAGTGCGGTTATTTTAATCATCAGCGGTTTTTGGGCGTTTGTATTTCTTGTACTGTGGCGTTTTGTTTTTGTATCGTTATTTGTTGATGCGGTGCCTCGGAATGTACTGATAATGGGCGCCGGCGTGGCGGGTATATCGTTATGTGATTTGTTGAAATCAAGGCATGATCTTAAAGTCGTCGGTTTTGTGGATGACGATCCGAATAAACAGGATTCGACCATCGACCGTTATTCCGTCATGGGTAAAACAGCGGACTTGATGACAATCGTAATCAAATACAGCGTTGATTTAATAGTCGTCGCGGTTACCACGAAAAGATCCGTTGTGTTTTTTCAAAAACTGGTCGAAGCCAAATTCAGCGGCATCAATGTTTATGAAATGCCGACTTTTTATGAAGAATTCTTTGGAACGATCCCTGTCTTGCATACAACCAATATGTGGTTGGGATTTGCCGATATTTCCGGGGTCAAGCGAAATCTTTACAATACAAAGCTGAAGAAGATATTTGACAAGACAATGGCGGTAATCGGTATTCTTATCGCTTTTCCCTTCATGCTTTTAACGATGATTCTGATAAAACTGGAATCCAGTGGCCCCGTCTTTTATTATCAGACCCGCGTCGGTTGGGATGAGAGGACATTCGGGTTGATCAAGTTTCGTTCCATGAAAATCGATGCGGAAGTGAACGGCGCTTTATGGACCCAGGAAAACGATCCCAGGATAACACGTGTGGGGAAGATCATTCGGCTCTTGCGCATTGATGAACTGCCGCAGCTTTGGAATGTATTGAAAGGCGAAATGAGCTTTGTCGGTCCCAGGCCCGAAAGGCCGGAGTTTGTGGAAAGCCTGAAAAAAGAGATTCCTTTTTATAGTTTACGCCATTCAATCAGGCCCGGCATTACCGGCTGGGCTCAGGTAAATTATCCTTATGGCGCAACGGTAAAAGACGCCTTGGCCAAACTGGAGTATGATCTTTATTATATCAAAAATATGATACTGCCTCTGGATTTGATTATCATTGCCAGGACGATCAGAACCGTGTTGTTTGGTAAAGGGGCAAGGTGAGGCGGGAGCAGGCTGAACGGCAATCAGCAGATGACGAGAGGTGAAGGATATGAGATTCAAAGATAAACTCTTTGGCGCAATACTTATATCAGCCAGTCTATGCTCAGCAAGTCTGTATGCAGAGGATTCAGTCGTCAGCAGAGGTACATTGGCAGGGCTTAAAGGTATTTATGTCCTTGTGGAAAATATACAACCGAATATCCAGAAATATTCACAGAAAGCCGGACTGAGCACCGTACAGATTCAAAAGGACATCGAAAGCAACCTGAATGCTGCAGATATCCGGACGATGTCGCGTGATGAATGGCTCAAAGCGCCGGGACGGCCGGTTCTTTATGTCAATATCAATACCCACGAAATGGAGAAATACTGGTATGCCTATGACATCAGGATTGAACTAAGGCAGATGGTGCATCTGGAGGTCAACCCGAAGATTAAGACGTGGACCGACACATGGTCTATCAACGTAACAGGACTGGCCAATATCGGCAATCTGAATGTCATCAAGAAAGATACTGCCGTACTTCTTGAACAGTTTATACAGGCCTATAGAACAGTGAATAGTATAAAGTGAAGGAATTTTCGCTTGGTTATGGGATTGCTTCGTCGGTCTTTGTCCTTCTGGCAATGACAAACTGGATGTTTTTCAAAGGTTTCATTGCCATTTTACTGTTCATTTCATTGCTATTCTTATCGGCAAACCAAACCCACGCCAATGACGATCCGTTTACAGGGCCGGCAAATGGGGGTGGAACAGGGTTGATGGAAACGCCGTCAGCACGGGTAATGAGTGAAGGGCGGCTCCGGTTTGGATTTGCACAAATCAATCCCTATCGTTACTATTACGGGGCCATCAGTCCAATGAAAGGGTTGGAGGTTGGCGGCAAAATCACGGAAATTATGGATATACCGGCATTGACAGCCGATTATGGAAATTACAAAGACAAGGCCATCGATTTGAAATGGCAGTTTCTTCCGGAGGGCAAATGGTGGCCGGCCATGGCCATAGGAATCATGGATCCTCATGGATCACGTCTTTATGCTTCACAGTATATTGTGGCGAGCAAGCAGCTTTACCCTTTCGACTTCACGATAGGATTTGGGAATGGACGTTACGGGAAGCAACCATTGCCGACAGCGGGAGAAAGTCTGAAAGCCGAAATCTTGATGGATAATGCATCATGGCGAAGAGAGGGACAGTTTTTCGGGGGGGTTCAGTTTGCTGTTACGGACTGGCTGCTGTTGATGGCAGAATATAGCCCGATTCAGTATGAGAAGCAGACGACAGACCCTGCCCAGGCAAAATATTTCGCGGCAGGTGTGCCTTCGAATTTTAACTTTGGCCTCCGGCTGAAACCCTGGGATTGGCTGGAAGCGGATCTGAGCTGGCAGCGGGGCAATCAGTTGGGGTTCAATGTCTCCATCGCCACTGACTTCAGCAGTCCCCTCGTTCCCATTTATGATCATCCCTACCGGGAAAAGTCGGAATTATCCATGGTCTTGCTGGGAGAGCGCATTACCAGAGCCCTTTATGAATCCGGGTTCAGCAACATCGGGATCAAAAAGGATGGAGATACATTGTGGATTGAAGCGGACAATAGCAAGTATTATTACAATATGAAGGCAGTTGGTGTGGCGCTCCGGGCTATTAACCAAATCGTTCAGAAAAGCTCCGGACAGGAATTCGGCAAGCTTCATTTCATTCTGACAGACAACGGGATTCCTGTTTTGAAATTCGTGTCGACGATCGATGACATAAGGGCTTACTACGCTGAAGAGCTCCATTTACATGAGTTTCTTTATCTCTCCGAGATCAATACAGATATTTCGAAAACCCTGAACGTCCGGAATAATCGTGTGCGTTATGTTGATTACATGCTGAAGCCTGATTTCAAATTGTTTCTAAACGACCCCTCCGGGTTCTTCACATATCGGTTGGGTGCGTCCGGGGATGTCCTGTTTACTCCCTGGAAGGGGGGCACCCTCGTTGCTGGGCTGTTAGCGTATCCGATCAATACGGTTTCATCTTCGAATGCGCCTTCATCAACACCTGTCCGGACGGATATTGTTGCTTACCAGCAGCAGAAAGTGGAACTGGGAGCCTTGCTCTTTAACCAGATCCAAAAATTCAACGGTAATATTTATGGAAGAGTTGCTGCGGGGTATCTTGAAGAGCAATACGCAGGTGTCGACTGGGAAGTGGCAAAACCTTTATTTGACGGACGGTTTATGATGGGACTGTCCGGCAGTATCGTTAAAAAAAGAGAGCCCGGATCTCTGCTCGAACTGAAACAAACCGATTGGAAACATCAGTATTTCACCGGATTTTTCAATTTACGCCTGAACATTCCGGAGGCGGAAATAAACATCGACTTGAAGAACGGTCAGTTTCTGGCGGGAGATTGGGGGACATCCATTACCATTTCCAAGAATTTCAATGGCATCGTCCTATCGGCTTGGTACAGCATCACCGATACGTCGATCTTTAGAGACAATTATAACATCGGATATCATGACAAGGGAATCGCGATCAGTGTTCCCTTGCGGATGTTCTCAGGCAGGGATTCAAAGACGACCTATAAAACATCCATCTCTCCGTGGACACGGGATGTGGCGCAGGATATCGGGCACTTTAACAACCTCTTCGATTTCATTGGGAGAAACGTTAAAGTCTATACGGATAAAGACAAAAGAATGATTCAATAAAAAACATCGGGGACGAGACAATGACGGAAAAAATGAGACAGATCGTGGATGCGCCCTGTCCATATGGGGAAGAAGAGGGTGAGATCAATCTCCTTGATTATTGGCGGGTGATCTGGAAGCGTCGGAAGACGATCGGCTGGATTGTGGCCATTACGGTTGTCACAACGGCTGGCATATTGTTTTCCATGACGGATATCTACCGGGCAAAAGCGGTGATTATCCCCGTGGGGGTCAAGGACAACGGGGGGGGGGGCAGTGCGATCCTGGGAGTATTGGCCCAGCAGTTTGGGGGATTGCCGGGGATCTCGACGTCAACCTCGGTGACAGCCTCGGAGATCGTGAGTCTCCTGAACTCGAATATCCTCAGGGAAAAGATAATCCGGCAATACAACCTTATGCCGATTCTATTTTACAAGAAATGGGATGCGAAGCAACAAGCTTGGAAACCGGGATACACGGTCTTTGGCATAAATCCCTTTGATTACTATTCATTATTGGTTAAAACTGTATCACCGGCATCGGCCAAGGGTTCGCTGAAGAAAGATCCCCATATCCCCGATACCTGGGACGCCTTGCGTCTCCTCAATGAGATGGTAAGGGTCAGTAGTAACAGTAAGGAAAATACCATTACCCTCTCCGTTGATTTCCATGATCCTGAACTGGCAGCCAAGATCGTGGATTATTATCTTGTGACGCTGACGGATTACATGAGCAGTGAAGTGAAGCGTGTTGCCAAAGCGAACCGGAAATACCTGGAGGAGCAGTTGGGCGGCATGACGGATCCCTTCATCAGACAGAAGGCCTATAACATGATTGCCCAGCAGATCGAGATGGGTATTATGGCGGAGGTTAGGGAAAACTTTGCCTTCAAGGTGATCGACCCGCCATTGGCGCCGGACAAGCCCGCTCAACCAAAGCGGGTTCAAATCATCTTGCTGTCGATAGTCATGTCCTTATTCATCGGTATTTGTTTGGCGTTATTTCTGGAATATCTTGAAAAAGTCAAAACGAAAAATGGGGAGGGTTGCAAATGAAAAGAGTATTTCGGGCCTTTGGTCTTTTTGTTTTGATCTTTTTCATGATTTTCCCCTTAATCGATGCGCCGAAAACATTTGCGCAGTATCCCCTCTTTCCGAGTATTACGGCGCAGCCCTTGCCGGGACAGTTTTCAGAACAGCAATTGGCTCTATCATTGGATGCCTGCCAGAAACTACCACTTGGCCAGCGTGCCGTTTGTGAGGAAGAAATACGAAAAACCGGGGGTGTGATCACTCCGGAAGCCCTGGAAGCGATCAAGGCCCGTTCGGAATATAGGGGATTGAGCGCGGAAGAAGTGGCCCGGGGAAGGCAGTTGCTGGAACAGAGGGAAAGGATCGGCGAGAAAAATGGACTGGGGAAATCTCGGCAGTTGGATTTTGGAAAAAGAATGATCGGTGAAGACAGCAGGGGAAAATCCCTCTTTGACAGGTCGCGAAAAATTGGAAAATACCAAGATATTGCGGTTGATCTCAAGCCTTACGGTTACGATTTCTTCACGGATGCATCCGTGCGTCTTCTGACCGAGCGGAAGGACATTCCCGTCCCCTTGAAATACATTATCGGACCTGGAGACGAGATCAAACTCCTTCTCTGGGGGCGAATCAATGCCCAATATAACCTCATGGTAGACCGTGAAGGAAAGATTACCATCCCGCAGATCGGCCCGCTCTTTGTGGCCGGCATGACCATTGAGGACATGACAAAGCAGATCACCTTGCAGTCGGAGCAGTTCGTGGGAACCCATGCCCATATTTCCATGGGTTCCCTGAAGACCATTCCCATTTTTATTCTTGGCGATGTCCGGCGGCCCGGTTCATACACCATCGGCTCCTTTGCCACGATCACCGATGCCCTGCTTCTGGCGGGAGGCCCTACGGAGATAGGCTCTATGCGCAACGTTCAGCTCAAGCGCAAGGGTCAGCTCATCACGACCTTTGACCTTTATGACCTCCTGTTGAAGGGTGATAAATCCAAAGATGTATCCTTGATGGCAGGTGATGTGGTCTTCGTGCCCGTTACGGGCCAGCTCGTGGGCATCGCTGGGAATGTTAAGCGACCGGCAATTTATGAGCTGCGGAACCGCTTCGACCTGGATTATCTTTTCGATCTTGCGGGGGGTATCATTCCGACAGCCGATACCCAGCAAATCCAGGTGGAACGGATCATAAAAAACGAGCGTCAGGTTGTGTTGGACATTAACGACAAGAAACTGGAAAAGACAGCCCGGGTCAACCTCCAGGATGCCGATCTCGTCAAGGTCTTCTCTATCGTAGACATGAACGTCAACGCTGTCTATCTCAGCGGCAACGTCAAGCGGCCCGGTAAATATGAGATGAAACCGGGGATGCATCTGTCCGATCTCATCAAGAGCCCTGATGATCTACTGAAAGAAACCTATTTCGACTATGCCCTTGTGAAACGTCTCAAGCTGCCCGAAAGAGAAACGGAATTGATCCCTGTCAACATTGGTAAGGTGTTGTTCCAACAGGACGCGGCCGGTAACATCGAACTCAAACGCGAAGACCAGGTGTTCATTTTCAGTCGCTGGTTTTTCAAGGATAAGCCACTCGTCACAATAGAAGGTGAAATCCGGGGTGACTGCATTGTGGAACCAGGGATTATGCTGGAGCAGAAAAGATCGGATGCCGAAAGCTTTGCGGCACAAATGAAAAATGTTGAACCAGGAGTCATGCCGGGGCAGAAAAGATCTGCTACCGGTGGCTTAGCGGCAGAAATGAAAAATGTGGAACCGGGGGTCATGCCGGGAAAGAAAAGATTTGATGCCGGCAGCTTTGCGGCAGAAACGAAAAATGTGGAACCAGGGGGCATGCCGGGGCAGAAAAGATCCGCTACCGGTGGCTTAGCGACTGAAGCGAAAGATGTGGAACCGGGGGTCATGCCGGAGCAGAAAAGATTTGATGCCGGTAACTCAGCGGCAGAAATGAAAGATGTGGAAGACGATCTTAAGAAACAGGGGTTGTTCAACCTGGCCAATACTGTCAGGGAAGTCGGGGATACGATGAAAACCTACGGCAGAGCGCCGACAGACAACCTTCGGATGGTAAGAGACGATTTGACAAAGCTTGGACGGCTGGATCTTGCGGAACGCATACGGGAGATTGAAAATAAGCTGAAGATTTCCTGCACAATCGGCCTGTCGGGCAACATGCGCGTGCAAGACGTTATCTTCGCTGCCGGTGGTCTGACGAACGATTCCTACCTTGAAAAAGGTGAGATCATCCGGACCAACAACCAGCGGGTTTACAAAACCATCTATTTCGATGTAGCCAAGGCTATGGAGGGAGATCCCGAACATAATCTGACGATGCAAGATGAGGACCGGATTGTCATTCACTCTGTACGGGAACAGATATATAAAAAGCAAGTGGTTATCGATGGTGATATCGCCAAACCCGGGAGCTATCAATATACCGACGGGATGACCGTCCGGGATTTGGTTTTCAAAGGGGGAAACATCCAGGAGTCTGCTTATGTGGACGAGGCTGAAGTCTCGTCTATCGTGATTGAGAAGGGACGAAAGACATCCAAAACGGAACGGCAGGTCATTAATTTGAAAAAGGCCCTCGAGGGCGATCCTGTCGACAATCTTGTTTTAAAACCATATGATCGTTTGTTTATTAAGAGGATTCCCGATTGGGGTGCCATGAAATTCGTCACCGTGACCGGAGAATTCAAGTTTCCAGGCCGCTATGCCGTGCATAAGGGAGAAAAATTGTCATCGCTGATTGAAAGGGCCGGCGGCTTTACGTCCAATGCCTACTTACGGGGAACGGTCTTCATAAGACAGAGTGTGAAGGAACTTCAACAGCAGGGTCTGGAAGAGATGGCAAACAGGCTGGAAAGGGAGTTGCTGGTCCAGGGATCGGCAGCCGCGTCTACGGCATTGTCCGCCGAGGAACTCAAGGCCAAGGAAGTGGAAATGGTCCAGAAACAAAAGTTCGTCGAGACCTTGAAGTCACTGAAGGCACAAGGCAGGATGACCATTCGTCTGGCGAATCTTCGCCTGTTGAAAGGCAGCGAATATGATATTGAACTGGAAGATGGTGATCGACTGCATCTCCCTCAGAAAAACAATGTGGTCAACGTGATGGGGGCTGTTATGGGCCAGGCCAGCTACATTTACCTCGATCAATTCAGCTATAAAGACTATATAAGCATGGCGGGCGGCTATGCCCGCTATGCCGACGATTCTTCAACCTTCATCCTGAAAGTGGATGGCAGTGCAAGGAAACTGGGTAAGGGTTTCCTCGGCTGGAACGATAATCGATCCCGGTGGGAACTCACGGCCTTTGGAGAGAAGATCAAAGAAATCGAGCCCGGCGATGTGATCGTTGTCCCGGAACAATTTGAGCGGATTGCCTGGCTGCGTGAAGTTCGTGACATCACCCAGATTCTGATGAATGCGGCCGTAGTGGCGGCCGTAGTTCTTAAATTATTTTAGGTATCTGTTTCCATAATGATTTCAAAGAGAATTATTGCCATCATTGTCTTGTTGACCTGCTTGCTTTCTGTTTCGGCATTGTTTGCAAATCCGCCTTCGGATGAGGAAATCAACAATATACTCACATCTGCCGAAGCCCTGTTCAAGGCAATGAAGGCAAAACAGTATCCGGACATTTGGCAAGGTCTGACGACAAAAACGAAAACATCGATTTTGGATGCTGTTTTTAAAGAGTTAAAGAGAGCAGGCGCTGAAATGGCGAGAGAAAAGATCGCCTCGGATTTCGAGGGCGGCGGCGCAATAGCCCGGGACTATTGGAATGCATACCTTCTTGTTTTCAATCCTGAAATGGTTCTTGAACAGAGTAAATGGACCATCGGTGAGGTCAAAAAGGACAAGGTCGAAATTAACATCCTTTATAAAAAATCCGACAAGCCCGCTGTCTTACAATTGTTCAGAGAAAACGAAAGATGGAAGGTGGGTCTCAATGAAACCTTCGGGGCTCGCAATATGATCCTGTTTTAGTCACCACTGATATTATGCACGAAGACATGAGGTTCGCCCGTTTTCCACGGGTCAGAATATCTCGGATGAGGAGGTTCGCATGAAGTTGTACGATCTGTTCAAGTTGAGCGGCAAGGTTGCCCTCGTGACGGGCGGGGGCAGGGGAATCGGAAAGTTCATCGCCACGGGGCTGGCGGAGGCGGGGGCGGATCTGATCCTCACCTCCCGGAAGATGAAGAACCTCGAGGCCACGGCGCAGGCCCTCTCCGTGGAGTTCGGCGCGAAGGTTCTTCCCGTTGCCTGCGACATGGCAAATCCGGAGGCGATCGACGCCATGCTCAAGACGGTCATGGCGCAATTTCCCCGGATCGACATCCTGGTGAACAACGCCGGAGCCACCTGGGGGGCGCCCACGCTGGAATTCCCGCTGGAAAAATGGGACCAACTCTTCAATGTGAACGTCCGCGGCGTCTGGATCCTCACCCAGAAGGTCGCCAACATCATGAAGAACCAGGGCGGCGGAAACATCATCAACATCTCGTCGGTCATGGGGTTCCGGGGGTCGGAGGAACTGGTCCATCCGGCCGTCCCCTACAACTCGACGAAGGCCGCGATCAACCTGCTCACGATGAACCTTGCCGTGAAGCTCGCCCCTTACAAAATCCGCGTCAATGCGATCGCCCCCGGCTTCTTCCGGACCGATATGATGGCCTATATCGAGAAGCCCGAATTCAAGGCCGCCTATGACCTGACGCTCGCCTACATCCCCCTCGGGCGGATCGGGGATAGCGACGACATGAAGGGGCTTGCCGTCTTTCTCGCCTCGGACGCCTCGGCCTACATGACAGGGCAGATTCTGGTGAACGACGGCGGACTGCTCGCCAAGTAATTGTGGGGAAAAGCCGTTGGCGAAGGGTAGCTTTTTCACGAAAAGCGGAAGCAGAAATGGGGCGGACCGGACACCGCGGGATGCCGCAACGGTGATTCTTCTGCGCGAACGGGCGGAAGGGCCTTATGAGCTCTTCCTGATGCGGCGCGGTCGGAATCAGGCCTTCATGGGCGGGGCCTATGTCTTTCCCGGAGGCCGCCTGGACGAAGCCGATGCCGATCCGGAACTGGCGGTCTGCATCGGCGGTCTCAGCGCTGCCGATGCGAAGCGTCTGCTCCAGGAAACGGATCTTCCGGAGGCGACCGCCCTTGGCCTCTTTGTGGCCGCCATCCGGGAGACCTTTGAGGAGGCGGGGGTTCTCCTCGCCCGCGATGTCCGCGGAGATCTGGTCGATCTGTCCGCACCGGAAACGGCCGACCGCTTTGCCGCCTACCGTCTGGAACTGCATGAGAATCGGATGACCCTGAGGGATCTGGCGCAGCGGGAAGGGCTCCTGTATGCCCCCGATCTTCTCACCCCCTATTCCCACTGGATCACGCCCGAGATCGAGACCCGGCGCTTCGACACCCGCTTCTTGCTGGCGAGGCTGCCGGAGGGGCAGGTCCCGGTCCACGACCGGATGGAGCTGACGGAGTCCCGTTGGCTGACCCCCGCCTTCGCGCTCACGGAGCATGCGGCGGGACGGATCGTTCTGATGCCGCCCACCCTCAAGACGATCGAGGAATTGCTGACCTTTTCCAATGCCGGGCAGCTCTTTGCCGCCGCCCGATCGCAGCGGATCCCGACAATCCTCCCCGATGCCTTTTGGACGGCGGACAGTTTCGGCATCCGCCTCCCCCACGATTCGGAATACTCCCTGGCCGCCGGCAAACAACCTTACCATCCCGGCGGGAGCACGCGGATCGTCATGGAGGACGGGATCTGGAAGACCCGTGTGGTTTAAAACAGATCGACTCTTCGCCCCTCCGCCGCCGAAAGATACGCCGCATAGATCACTTCAACACAATCCACCGCCAGATCAATTCCTGCGAGAGGTTCATGTTTTTCGCGAATCGCAGAAATAAAATCCTCAATCTCCTGAATGAATCCTCGGAACCATCCTTCATCGGCACTGGGGGAGTTCCATCCTGCACGGGTCTCGAGCTTTTCCGTAAAATACTCATCCCTGAAAACAGAATCATCGGGAGCATAGGTTTGAACCGTATCATTCTGCGTCATGTTTGCACGGAGAGTCGCATTGGTCATTCTCACATCCACCGTCGTATTGAGTCCGCCAAGCCCCGCGTCCGTCACGGTGACAAGACCTTTGGATCCGTCAGCGAATGTGATGGAAACATTGGCCCAGTTTTCCACATCCACGGGATCAGCCGCAATCCATTTTTTGCCGGAGCGGGCGGCCGCTTCGCTTTTCATCAGCACCGCAGTATCGGCGATCACCGACACCGGTTTGATCGGCTTTCCCTCCCTGATTCTTCCTTCAAAGTCTTTCAGGTGCAGACACGTACCGACCGAATGCACCCCCATCCGGATCAGCGATCCGCCTCCCGCATTTTTCCAGTGCTTTGAGAACAGCGAATTTGAACCTGAGTGGGATTCCTGCGCGCGAAGATCAAGGATCCGTCCACCGGCGGCCGCCTGAATCAACCGGCGAAGTTTAGCGATTGGAGGGGCGTAGACCCAGTTCTCCGCATAGCACAGAAGCACATTGTTCTTGCGGACCGCATCGCGGATGGCCCGTGCGTTTTCACGAGCACCTGCAAGCATCTTGACCCGGGAAACCGTATCGCCGATCGGTTCGGCATCACCCGGTTCGCCGAAATATCCTGTCAGAGGTTTTTCCATGATGAGATGCTTTCCCGCTTCAGCCGCCTTGATTGCAAACGGATGGTGAAGGGAAGGAGGGACACAGATATCAATTACATCAACATCGGGATGATTCAGAAGCTCCTCAAAACTGGTCGTCGCAAAAGGGATCTTATATTTTTTCGCGCAGGCCTCCGCACTTTCGCGGCTTCGGGAGCAGACCCCGGTTATCTCAACCTGATTGCCCCTGAATCCTTTGTAGTTGTCAAGATGAAGCTCCGCTCCGAAGCGCGCGCCGGCCATACCGATTCTGATCATTCTCAAACCTCTTTTTTAGATTTCCGCCTCACACGACACCCCGTCGCCCCGCAGGATCGGCCGGTAGCATCGGTTGCAGGAGATACAGGTCGCCATCGACGGATCAGCGGACCGCCAGCGGTGTACCAGGTTCGGCTCCCGGATCAGCGGCCGGCTCAGGGCGACGTAGTCGGCCACCCCTTCGGCCACGAGTCTTTCCGCCACCCCGAGCGACCGGATCCCCCCCACCAGGATCAGCGGGATCTTCACTTCCCGCTTGAAAGCAAGCGCCGCCTCCCGGTAGTAAACCTGCTCTTCCTCGGCCTTCGGCACGCCGATCCGGCTGGGAATCTTGTCGCCGGACAAAACGGTCCCCCCGCTGATTTCGATGGCGTCGACGTCTGCGGCCTCGAGCATCCGGGAGACGCGGACCATCTCATCGGCCCTGAAACCGCCCTCGATGAAATCATCCGAATTGATCTTGACCAGGAGGGCGAAATCCTCTCCGACCTTTGCGCGGATGCCGGCCGCCACCTCCAGCAGGAAGCGGGCCCGGTTCTCGAGACTCCCGCCGTAGTCGTCCGTTCGCCTGTTAAAATGGGGGGAGAGGAACTGGCTCAGCAGGTATCCGTGTGCGGCGTGGAGCTGGGCGCCGTCGAATCCGGCCTCCTTCGCACGCTGCGCCGCCTCCCCGAAGGCCTCCCTGATCCGGGCGAAATCGGTGGGGACCATCTGCCGGGAGACGGTCCCGTCCGCCTTTTCCAAAGGCGAGGGTCCCAAAGCCGGAAGACCGTTCATCTTGGAATCGGCCTGGGCTCCGGCATGGGCCAGTTGGATGACGATCCGGCCGCCTTTGGCGTGGACGGCATCCGTCATGATCCTGAGGGAGGGGATCATGGCATCTGAGTGGATCCCGAGCTGCAGGGGGCGGGCGCGCCCCTCCGGACTCACATAGGAATGGCTGGTGATGATGAGCCCGACGCCCCCTGCGGCCAGTTCGGCCATCTTTTCTCTCAGGGCAGGCGTGCAGATGCCGTCTCCGGTGGCCATCCCCTCGTAGGTTGCCGATCGCACAAAGCGGTTGGTGAGTTTCATCTGCCGGATGGATGTGACTTCAAACAATCTGGACATGCGGACCCCCTTCTATTGACCTACAGAAAATTAAACCATGGCGGATCATAGAGATTGATGGGAAATTGCTTTTGCGTGGGCTGACGATACGGAAAAGAGTTTTGTATGTCAAGGAGATTTTATTACAACTGGTGAATATTTTAGATGAAAAACCGGGGAAATTGAAGCTCTCCGCAACTCGCTGCGGAGAGCTTCGATCCTTAAGAGGAATAAGCCATCCGTCTATGCTCGCTTACCCCCGCAGCAAGCTGCGGGGAATGGCTCGCTGGCGGATTCAAAGCAGAGGCCTACGGTGATGAGGAGAAAAAAGCGGCGGGGTCAGAGGACCCCGCCGCTTCGGCCTCTGCTAATTCCAGTTTACCTCGATGGGGTTGACCTGTCCCTCGGTGATGGCCGTCACCGTGCTCCAATACTGGGCTCCTCCCTCATCCACCCTGCTACGCGAAAAGCTGCGGTGGCGGCTATGGATAACTCTATTCATCCACAGCAATACCTTAAGATTTATCCTTGCCGATATATACAAAAACTTATATAATACCTCCATGAAAATCAAGCCATTGAAATTCATCGCATCAAGCCTCGATGATCTTCGCAACTTTCCCGATGAAGCAAGACGGGCTGTGGGCTTTGAGCTTTATGCGATTCAGTCAGGACTTGAGCCGAGTGACTGGAAGCCGATGCAAATTGTAGGAGCCGGTGTAAAGGAAATTCGTATTCGCATACTTGGCGAATGGCGGATTATCTATGTGGCGAAGCATCGCGAAGCGGTTTATGTGCTTCATGCATTTCAAAAGAAGACGAGAAAAACGAGTAGACAAGATATTGATTTGGCTCGCCAGCGTTACAAGCAAATTGGAGGATAATCTATGAGTGAGACAATTATTAAGTCGTCCGGCAACGTGTTTATTGATCTTGGATATTCTCCAGAAGAGGCAGCAATTCTTCAGATGCGTGCTGATCTTATGGTTAAGCTCCGCAAGTTCATTGAAACCAAGAACCTTACACAAGCAAATGCCGCGAAAATTTTGTGTGTCAGTCAATCTAGAATATCCGACTTGATTAGAGGAAAATGGGAGAGGTTTAGCCTCGAAATGCTTGTCACTCTTGCCACGAGAGCAGGCATGCATGTAAGCCTGAAAACGGCGGCGTGAAGAAGGAAGACTGGTGCAGAAAGATTGCCCGCATGGTAATTGACATCAGGTGGAAAAGTTGATGTTTTGACCGTTGGCGCGACTTCCGAGCCGGAAAATACAGATTTTTGAGCATGATTTATTTTAGGAGGGAGGTGGTACCTTCTCCTTCATGTAAGTGGTATTTGACATGCACTGCCAGAAATATTGAATCCCTACTATTGCCAGACATCCACCCTTTGTAGATGCAAGAGGTGATGAGAGCTTTGAATTTCTACTTGTCCTGTCATTGCGAGGCGCGTAGCGCCGCGGCAATCTCACGGTTTATCGAATGGTTATGGGATTGCTTCGTCGGCCTTTGGCCTCCTCGCAATGACAAATGGCGCGTTTTTCAAAGCTCTCGTGATCGAAAGCGAGAAATGGAGTAGTACCTCTTTTGACCGGACACCTGGAATCTGAATAGAGAAAACTATGTGCGGCCGCTTTATTCTCTTGACCGATTTATCCGTAATCGTGGAGTCCTTCCGTATCGGAGAGGTCACCGCCGAATATAAGCCCGGCAGCAGCATCTCTCCAGGACAGCAAATTTCAGCGGTCATTCGGGATGATAATGTCAACAAGCTGGTCAATTTCCGATGGGGCCTGATCCCTTCATGGGCGAAGGACCCGTCAATGGGAAATAGAATGTTCAATGCCAGAGCGGAAACCATTGCGGAGAAACCGAGCTTTCGGGAGGCTTTTAAGAAACGCAGGTGTCTGATTGTTGCGGATGGATTTTATGAATGGCAGAAAATGGAAAAAGGAAAGAAGCCATTCCATTTTTCTCTCAGATCGTCTGAGCCTTTCGGCTTTGCCGGGCTCTATGAAACATGGCTGTCGCCGGAGAATAAACCCGTCAAGACCTGTACGATCATTACTACCGATGCCAACGACTTGTTAAAGTCGATCCATGACCGTATGCCCGTCATCGTACCGAAAGACAAAGAAGCCCTCTGGATGGATCACGATGTGCCGGGCCAAAGAGAACTGACAGCCATCTTAAAACCATATCCTGCGGAAGGAATGACGATGTCTGAAGGCTTCTAACATGCTCAGTGACTAAATTTAACATGAATCGGCAGGCAGGTCGTGAGCGAGATGATGACGCCCGAGGGAGAAAAAAGCGGCGGGGTCCTGATGACCCCGCCGCTTCGGCTTTTGCGATTCCGGTGCTGGGTTCACGACTCGCATCGTGCACCCAGCGCTTTCTCGTTTACAGTGTTACTTCTTCCCGCCGGCCTTGATCGCTGCCTGGGCCGCCGCGAGGCGCGCGATCGGCACGCGGAACGGCGAGCAGCTTACGTAGGTCAGGCCCATCTTATAGCAGAAATCGACGGAGGCCGGATCGCCGCCCTGCTCGCCGCAGATGCCGATCTTGAGGTTGGGCTTGGTGGCGCGCCCCTTCTCAACGGACATCCGGATGAGCTGGCCGACGCCGTCCTGGTCGATGGTCTGGAACGGGTCGGCGGCGAGAAGCTTTTGATCGAGATATTCGTTCATGAACCCGCCGATGTCGTCGCGGCTGAAGCCGAACGTGAGCTGGGTCAGGTCATTGGTGCCGAAGGAGAAGAAATCGGAGCTCTTCGCCA
>Ga0247842_10004173_pt1 | contig 18459 bp, 23 predicted proteins | sample LaCruzMarch2015__3_FD_192411 | JGI IMG/M metagenome (GOLD analysis project Ga0247842, IMG submission 192411) | Freshwater microbial communities from meromictic Lake La Cruz, Castile-La Mancha, Spain - LaCruzMarch2015_19m | ecosystem: Environmental > Aquatic > Freshwater > Lake | place: Spain...
CCGGTACAGGACTGTGGGGGATGCGGTAAAAATCCTCGAGTACCTCGCACGGGAAAAAGGGATCACGATCCCGCTCTATATCGGTATCGCCCGTGCGGGTTCGGGTACGCCGGTCGTCAGGGCGGGTACCGCAGAACAGGTCAGTGCCACGGCATTCGGGGAGCCGCTGCATATCGTCATCGTCCCCGCCGGACTGCACGAGATGGAACGGGAGTACCTGGAGATGTTTGCTGACTTATGAAGATCGCTTTCTGCGGGACACTCCTGTCTGAAGAGGTCTCCCATACGACGATTCCCCTGCCGGAGACCACCCCCCTGGGAACGATTGCCGGGACAGTGCTTGGCATGGCGCACGCCTATTCCCAGGACGGGGCAACGTTCGAGGTAGCCGGGGATCTGGTCAATGCCCTCGCCAGTTACTGGTACGGGTTTGGCTGGTTGCACTTCGGATGTGCCTACGGGCTTCTTTCCCTGCCCGGTTCTCCTGGCACCCCCCACAAATCCTGCCCGTTCCAGGGTTCCTGTGACGAGCTTCCCCACCATCTCGGACCAAAACTTTACGAGAAGACCACCCGGTACGCCCGGCTGCTCGACACTGCCCGTGCTTCGGTCGTCCCCGCCCCGGACCCAGAAACGAGCGCCCATGAGTTTACCGCCCGGCTGCTCGTGATCGCCGCAGCGTATGCCACCCAGGGATGGCATTACACACACGGGGAACAGTACGAGGATGCCCTCTCCTGTTTCAGTTACGGGCATGGCTGGCTGGACGCCGGTGTGCGGGCAGGATTGTTCAGGGTCACCGATAACCGCGATCTGTTCACAATCTGACGCAAAAGAAAAACGGGTCAGCCAGCCGTGTATCATACCAGTGAACGGCACGAGACGACATGCATGCCGGGGACGAAAACGGCGTGCCGGTTTCCAGACTAAAGAGTATAATAGTTTGCCCGGTAACCTGGTACGGAACCGCTATCCGGGGTTTCTGCCGGACAACGATGCCGGTGTGCCGCACCATACCTGCCGCACAAAGATCCATCCCGTTTTCCATCTGAACCGGTTCCACCACCCGTCCGGTGTGCCGGGTTATCCTGGCTCGCGGTGTTTTTGTACGTCCCGTGGAGAAGAACATGGAAAAATCCCAAAGGAAATGGCTGTATCTCTCCATCGGGTTCTCGCTCGTGGTCCTTGTGGTCATTCTCTGCCTCACGATCAACGAGACGACACTCCAGTATCTCCAGAAGGTCAATGTGCTCTTTTTAGTCCTCGCGTGCCTGACCCATCTCCTCACGATGTGCATCTGGGCGTGGCGGGTTAAGACGATGTCCGGGTCGCTTGGGTACCGGATCGGTTTTTTTTATTCCCTGAACCTGATCTTTGCCAACCTGCTCGCGGCAGCCATAACCCCCGCACAGGCAGGCGGGGAACCGGTGCGCATCCACGAACTCTACAAGGCTCACGTCCCAATCGGGGATGCAACTGCGGTTGTCATCATGGAGCGGGTGCTTGACGGTATCGCGCTCGCAGGGCTTGCCGCGTTTGCGATGCTCGTCCTTACCGACCAGTGGAAGAGCCTCGGTGCCATCTCCGGGATCATGGTGGTCGTCACCTGGATCTTCGTCGCCCTGTGCCTCATCCTGTTCTTCCTTGCGATGCGTCGACCTGATGTGATCAAACGGGTGGCTCACCGGTGCGCACGCTTCTTCACCCGGAAATGGGAGGCGGCGGAGGTGGAGGAACTTGCCGCACAGATCGATCTCGAGATTGGCAACTTCCATGCCGCCGTCGGAAAATTCACCCGCACCGCGAAGGGCGGGCTCGTCCGGGGATTTCTCTGTACGCTCCTCTTCTGGGTGTCCGGGACGCTCACCGCCTCGTTGATCCTCGTCGGACTCGGTCAACCCCCGCTCATCCTTGAGTCGTTCGTGATCCAGCTCATCCTTGCCATCCTCATGCTGCTCCCGCTCACCCCGGGGGGTTCCGGGGTAGCCGAGATCGGTGCCACCACCCTGTATGCGATCTTCATCCCCGCATCCATTGTCGGCATCTTCGTTGTCATCTGGCGGCTCGTCCTCTATTATTTCAACATCGCCCTCGGCATTCTGGCGGGTTGTATCATCGTCCGAAGGGAAGCCCACAAACCATAACTCATTCATCCTTTTGGTCATCACTCTTTCCCACCTCACTATTTATCAGGGAGAACGGCAATCATAGAATCAGGTATGGCTCCGGTCACATGTGAAGTCAGGGGGGTATTTGTCGCAGTCAGCGACGCTGCCACCGTTCCGCTCGTCATACTCACGGCAGGGGAAGACCGGCAGTTGCCGATCTTTGTCGGGCTCTGGGAAGCGATCGCCATCAACAGCGCGATCATCCGGGAAGTGACGCCCCGCCCGTTCACGCACGATCTGTTTTTGGATCTGATCACAAAATTTTCCATCACCTTAAAATATCTTCAGATCGACAGCATCGAGAACGGGGTCTTCTTTGCGGAACTGGTATTCTCTTCGAACAACCATGAAGAGTATGTCGACTGCCGCCCAAGTGACGGGATCGCGGTTGCCCTGCGGGGAAACGTCCCGATCCTCGTGGACGAGTCGGTGCTTGACGCTGCCGGGGTGAAGGGAACAACGCTCCCCCACGTCATCGACCTGTCTACGTTCCTGCAAAAATAGGGAGATTATTTTCGCCGCTCGGCAAGCTCGGTCATCACATCGGCAAGGTCCACATCCGCCGCCCGGAGCGCGACGAACAGGTGGAACAGGAGATCTGCGGTTTCTTCAACGGTGCGTTTTCCAACCCCGTTTTTCACGGCAAGGATAAACTCCGTGGACTCTTCACCCACCTTCTCGAGCACCTTGTCGATCCCCTTCGGATCACAAAAGAGCCGGCTGGTGTACGAATCCGGAGTCGGGTGATCCGCCCGGTCACAGATGACTTCCCAGAGTTCACGCACGATTGCGGGATCGACCTGTGACTTCATGCCGTCTCCTTGCCGAGCAGCACTTCCCCGATCTCGATCCCGTGAAACCTCCGGCACAGGATGCGCGCTTTTTCGATATTGCAACCGGCTTTCCCGATCGCAATGCCAAGGTCGCTCTTCTTGTGCACGAACACGTTCACCGATACGCTGTCGGGCGTCCGTTCGACTCCCGTCACCTCAGCCGGTTTGAATATGTTCGCGATGAAGACATCCGGTTCTTCAGCATATTCCACCATCTCGATACGCTTGCCGAGTACGTTCTGCAACCGCTTGATATTATCCCCTTTCTTGCCGATTGCAAGCCCCATGTCACCCTGCCGGATCACGTAGATCACCCGGTCGAACCGGTCATCGATCACGCAGTCCAGCGCGGTGGACCGGGTCAGGATTCGCAGTTCCTCGATGTACCTCCGCTCTTTAAAACCGATATTGCGCTCCATTTCAGATCAATTCCTATTGTATCCGCAATTTTTGGGATATTCGATACTTACACGATATTGGATCCCGCTTTCGGGACATGTACACTGATTTAAGAATTGATCACACGCTCTAACTGTAAAAAAGTTGTGAAGATGACCCGGCAGTTACCGGATCCTGTACGTGACCGATACCTGCGCAGTGACCGTGATATCGCCCGTCTGGATCGGTGTCGCTGCTCCCGCAGACTTCATCGTTACACTGTCTGCCTGGTAATTCTGGAACAGCACCGGGGTATACCCGCCACTCGTCTCCGCGCTCTTCACATCAAGGATCGTAGTGCCGAGCGCAGTCGCGATAGTGTCCGCATCTGCGCGGGCACGCGTGACCGCGTTTGTCAGTGCCTGGGTCCGGAGCACCTGCGCCTGTACATCGGAGAGCATGAACTGGATCGATTGTGCCTGGTTGATGCCGTTTGCCACCGCAATATCGATGACATCTCCGGTCTTGTTCACGTCATGGAGCGTGACCGTGAGGGTATTTGACACCTGGTAGGTGCGGACTTTCTGACCAAAGGGGGTCTTTGTGTCTTCGTAGACCGGGTAGATCGTGTACCCGGTGGTCTTCAGCGCATCTTTCGGGATCCCGTAGGCGACGAGCGCATCAATCACTCTTGTCATCTGAAGGGCGTTTGCCTGCTGCGCCACCTTCACATCCGAATTTTCCGTCGAGACGGCAAAGGTGACCTGTGCCCGGTCAGGTGTACCGATCACATTTCCCGATCCGGAGACAGAGATTGTTTTTTCATTGGTCGTATCTGTTGCAGCTGCGGATGCGCAGCCGACAAGCGCCATCGCAATGATTGCGGTGACGAGGATTACAAGGGGGATTCGTCGTGTCATAATTATCATCAGATCTTGACCTGAGATGAGGTTAAAGGTTCCTTTGACTGCGATTTTTTTCGAACCTATGAGGTCTGGAGCGGGTTCCCCAAACTAAATGTGCGATTACGGTGCATAGTACTCCTGATAACGCATGGGACAAACGATCGTAGAGAAGATATTTTCCAAAAAATGTGGCAGGGATGTTCAGGCAGGCGAAGTAGTGATGACGCCGGTGGACGGGGCAATGATTCACGATATCACCGGACCGCTTGCCATCCAGAAGTTCTACGAGATGGGTGGAAAGACCGTCTTTGACCCCGAACGCATCATCATGCTCTTCGACCACCAGGTACCGGCGGACTCGATTGAAGCAGCGCAGAACCAGGCGGGTATGCGGAAGTTCGCCGCGGAACAACAGATCCATAACTATGACATCAACGAAGGTGTCTGCCACCAGGTGGTGCTTGAAAAAGGGCGTGCGGCGCCGGGTGAGATCGTTGTGGGTGCGGACTCGCACACCTGCATGTACGGGGCGACCGGGGCATTTGCCACGGGAATCGGGTCCACTGACATGGGATTTGTGCTGAAATTCGGGGCGCTCTACTTCAAGGTGCCGGAGACTATCCGGGCTGAGGTCACGGGGAAATTTTCTGACCGCGTGGGTGCGAAAGACCTGATCCTCGCCATCGCTGCTGACATCGGGGCGGATGGTGCAACGTACCAGGCGATCGAGTTCTGCGGGAAGACGATCGAGAAGATGAAGATGCCGGGCAGGATGACATGCTGCAACATGGCGATCGAGATGGGGGCAAAAGCAGGGATCATCGCCCCGGACACAATCACGTGGAACTATATGAAAAAGAAGAGTAAGATGAGCCGGTTTGATCTTTTCAGTGATGAGGATGCGACGTTTTCCGAGCGGCGCACCTACGACGTCTCCCGGCTCGAACCCCAGGTGGCAGTCCCCCACAATGTCGACCAGGGGGTCCCGGTCGGGAAGGTGGCGGGTATCCATGTCGACCAGGTCTTTATCGGTTCCTGCACGAACGGCAGGTACGAGGATCTTGCGGAAGCGGCGGAGGTGCTCGGGAAGAAGTCATTTGCACCGGGTGTCCGCGTCATTGTCATCCCGGCATCACGGGACGAATACATCAAGGTGTTACAGGCAGGACTCATCGAGCAGTTCGTCAGAGCCGGGGCACTCGTGGAAGCGCCCTGCTGCGGTCCCTGCATGGGCGGGGCATTCGGGCTCATTGGATCCGGCGAGGTCTCACTCTCAACCTCAAACCGGAACTTCAAGGGTCGGCAGGGGAGTACCGAAGGAAAGGTCTATCTCTGTTCTCCGGCGACTGCCGCAGCGAGCGCCATCACAGGTGAGATCACCGATCCACGGGAGGTGTGATGATGAGAGCCTGGAAGTTTGGGGACGATATCGATACGGATGCGATCATCCCGGGACGGTTCCTGACGATCAATGATCCAAAGGAACTCGCGAAGCATGCGTTTGAAGGAACGCGGGATGAGTTTGCACGCGAAGTCACTGTCGGGGATGTGGTGGTCGGCGGAAGGAATTTCGGCTGCGGATCGTCGCGTGAGCATGCCCCGCTCGCATTGGTCGGCGCAGGTGTGCAGGTGGTCGTCGCCCGTTCCTTTGCCCGGATCTTCTTCCGTAACGCGGTGAACGTCGGTCTGCTCCCGGTCGTCTGCGAAGACGCGGACCGGATCCCGGACGGTGCAAAGGTGACCGTGAACACTAAAGGACACATGATCAAAGTGGACGGGAAGAAATTCCCCATCGAGCCGGTACCTGTGTTCATGCAGGGCATCATTGATGCCGGCGGTCTTGTGGCATATGCGAAAGACATCGAGGAGGTGTCGGCATGTACAAAATCGCGTCGATAGGCGGGGACGGGATCGGACCGGAGATCCTCGAAGAGGGCAAAAAGGTGCTCGATGCCGCAGGGGAACGGTTTGGGTTTGATATTGACTGGACACCCTTCGATATCGGTGCTGACCGGTACCTTGCCACCGGGAAACTCCTGACCGAAGAGGATATCTCAGAACTTAAAAAGTACAAGGCAATCTATTTCGGCGCCATCGGGGATCCCCGGGTACCGCCCGGTGTGCTGGAGAAGGGGATCCTGCTCGCGATCCGGTTCTCGTTTGACCAGTACGTGAACCTCCGCCCGATCAAACTGCTCGCGGGTGTCGAGACACCCCTTGCGGGCAAGACACCGGCGGACATCGACTTTCTGGTTGTGCGGGAGAACACCGAGGACTTCTACGTCGGGATCGGGTCCCGGTTCAAAAAGCACCAGAAGACGGAGCTGTCTATCGCCCGCGAACTCTACAACGTGAAGTTCGGGCTGGATATCGAGAGTGACGCGGAAGAGGTGGCATACCAGATCGGGGTTGTCACCCGCGAAGGTGCCCGGCGCGTGATCACGTACGCCTTTGACCGTGCCGTGGAGCGCCGGAAAAAACTCACCTCAGTGGACAAGGCGAATGTGCTCTCGGATATCTACGGGTTGTGGCGCGATGTATTTACCCAGACTGCCACCGGGTACCCCGGTGTGACCACCGAGTTCGCCTTTGTCGATGCGGTGACGATGTGGTTTGTGAAGAACCCGGAAGCGTTCGATGTCGTTGTCACCCCCAACATGTTCGGCGATATTATCACCGATCTCGGCGCGATGATCCAGGGTGGCATGGGTCTCGCGCCGGGCGGGAACATCAACCCGAAGGGTACATCGATGTTTGAGCCCATCCACGGTTCGGCACCGAAATACAAGGGCATGGGTGTGGCAAACCCGATTGCGACGATCTGGGCAGGTTCGCTCCTCCTCGATCATATCGGCGAGCGGGAAGCGGCACGGGCAGTTCTCGCGGCGATCGAGACGAGCATCCGCGACGGCGTCGTGACAAAGGACATGGGCGGTGCAGCAAGCACGGCGACCTCCGGGTCGTATATCGCAGAGTGCATAAAGAAAGGGAAGTAATTCTTTTTTATCGCGGTTCCTGTGCCATCAGGTATCCGCCGGTCCCGAGCCCCCAGAGGATGAGCGGGTAGACGATCATCCGTTCCATGCCACCGGCGGAAAGACCACAATAGACGTTAGCGCCGAGCAGGATCATGGCGGTGAGCGCGATGATGCCCAGTGCCGGTGAGACGAGTGACCAGAGCCCGGAAAAGCACCGGCATGCGGCAAGTGCACAGATGCTGCCGCAGACGAAGACCGTGATCGCACTGATCGCGTGCGGGACAGCGAGGGTATCAGGAAAGACCCCGACCCCTAGAGCGCCGATGCCGGTCAGGACAAGCAGGACAACAAACCCGCGATTCATGCCGGCTTTATTGAGCAGGCACGCTGTCGCGAGGATCAACAGGCTGAACCCCATCATCGCGGAGTTAAAGAAGAGCGCAGTGGAACCCACCCCGAGATCGCTCACCATCCGGGTGACGCGATAGCCGGGATAGAGTGCTTCAGAGACGATGATTCCGAGGAGGAGCCAGGCAGTACCGATGAAGATGAGTGCGCCGGCAAGATTCTTTGGTGTGTACGTCATGAGGATGGAGCCTCCGGGTGAGAGGTTTGACGGGTGGGGGTGAAGGCAATGAGGGTATGTAGGTCTCCATCAGCATAAAGACCTCCTCCCGGTTATCCTCCCCATTGCGTTCCCGTGGTTTCTCCGCCAGATCACGTTCATCTATGGTGGGGTACCGGCTCTTCCAAAAGCCACCGCCAGACTGGAACGACGAAAATCTCCAAACCCTCATCAGTCCGGATCACATCGTCCTGGTTGTAGGTGAGGATCATCCCCTGTTCGATTCCGAGATCCTTCATCGATTCCAGGAGCCCGTTTACCTCACGCTCCCGGTTTTCATCATTCAGATCAAAACACACCTGAATGGCAGACAAGAGAACCCCGTGGTCTTCAAGGATGAAGTCGCACTCGTGTTTCCTGCGGTAATAGAACAGACCGGTACCCCGCCGTCTGAGCTCAATGAACACGAGGTTCTCAAGCAGTCGTCCACTGTCGGCAGAGGAACAGAACGAGACCGCATTTCGCATCCCGTTATCGATCACATAGATCTTTTTCGGGTTGGCATACTGCTTCTTTAACGAGCGATCGTACTTGAGGAGTTCGAAGATCAGGTACGATTCGTCCAGATAGCCGATATACGTCCGGACTGACATCGGGCTCCGAAGATGTACCGCAGTCATCAGGGAATGATAACTCGCCTCCTTTGTCAGGTTGGAGAAGATATAATTGACCAGTTGACGGAACGCTTTGGTCTCCCGTATGCCAAAACGGGTAATGATGTCACGGAACAGGATATCGTCATAGGTGCGTTTCAAGAATTCCGTATCGCGATACTTTAGAAATTCCGGAAATCCCCCGTTTTTCAGGTAATCATCGAAGGCACCGAGCAGTTCTGCCTTCTTCTTGACAGTCAGCTCCCGGTGATCGATCTGCCTGAATGCCAGGAGTTCATTGAATGCAAAGGGATAGAGTTCAATCTTCGCATACCTGCCGGTCAGGTGCGTGGAGAGTTCTGTTCCGAGCAGTCGGGCATTTGAACCGGTGAGAAATATCTTGTACCCCTCATCATGGATCCGGCGGATGAACCGCTCCCACCCGGAGACCATCTGGATCTCATCGATAAACAGGACCCGGACACCGGGATGCACTTTGTTAAAGACAATCATGAGCTGGGAAAAGTCAGCCAGCTCAAAATCAAACAGGCGCTCATCATCAAAATTGATGTAATAAAAATCATCGTACCGGTCAGCAAATTGTCTCATCAGGGTGGATTTCCCGCTCCGACGGATCCCGGAGATGACCGCAATCTGTGCATGCAGGCAGTACCGCTCAAAATCCACAGATCGTATCGTGCCCGGATCCCGTGACAGAAATGTCGCTTTCTGGTCAATGATCAGCTCTTCCAGCCGCTTGTCAGGTATCATGCATATTACCAATATACGATTTTATGATAATTCGTATATTAGCAATATATACTTGCTCCTCGCACGACGTATCTGTGCACACTGCACCTGTCGATCACCGCCCGGAGACCCGCGATCTCTTCGTGTCAAATGGAGATTGCACCACAATCCCCGCACGGACAAGAGGAACCATTGCCCAGGTCATCCTCCCGATCAGGTATTTATGGATTTTTTGCCAATACTACACAACCTATACACACAAGTCAGAGAGACCGGTATCCCTTTATCCGGTATCCATGGAAGGAGTAAACGATCACGACAGCAGATTCCCCGCACACACCCGGCGCCCGGTACAGTTTTGCCGGACGGATGGCTCGCACCCCGAAATCCTTTATCCGCGAGATCCTGAAGGTTACAGAAGACCCCGGGATCATCTCGTTTGCCGGCGGGCTCCCAAACCCGGCACTCATTGACGTGGAGGGCATACGACGAGCGGCGGAACACGTTCTTAGTGAAGATGGAAAAACAGTCCTCCAGTATTCGACCACCGAAGGCTACCTCCCGTTACGGCAGTTCATCGCAGACCGGTACCGGAAACGTCTCGGTCTCACGGTCTCGCCGGATGAGATCCTCATCACGAACGGGTCCCAGCAGTGCCTCGACCTGATCGGCAAGGTCCTCATTGATGCGGGAGACCATGTCGCGATTGAACGCCCCGGGTACCTGGGGGCAATCCAGGCATTCTCCCTCTACGAACCGGTCTTTCACCCGGTCGAGCTCCTGCCCGACGGTCCGGATACCGCACAGCTCGAAGATGCCTGCCTTTTGCACCCCATCAAATTCTTCTATGGCATCCCCAACTCGCAGAACCCTTCGGGGATCACCTACAGCAAACAACGGCGGGAGGACGTGGCATCGACACTTTCCGGCACAAGGACGCTCTTTGTCGAGGACGACGCCTATGGCGAGTTGCAGTTCTCGGGTCGTGCTCTCCCGTCCCTGCGGGGCATGATCCCGGAGCAGACGATCCTCACCGGATCGTTCTCGAAGATCCTTGCACCCGGTATGCGGCTCGGCTGGGTCTGTGCACCGCCCGCAATCCTCGAACAATTGATCGTTGCGAAACAAGCCTCCGATCTCCACTCCAACTATCTCTCGCAGCGGATCGCTGCCCGGTACCTTGCCGACGAAGACCTCGATGCGCATATCAAAAAGATCCGGTTTGTCTACAAGAGGCAGCGGGACATCATGCTCTCACTTCTCGAAGAGACCTGTCCCGAATCAGTCACATGGACTGAACCTGCCGGCGGAATGTTTGTCTGGGTGACACTGCCGGAAGGGTGCGCGGCGATGGACGTCTTTAACCGGGCACTCAAAGAGCGGGTGGCTGTCCTTCCGGGCACGCCCTTCTATGTCGATGGCGGCGGTGACCGGCAGATCCGGCTGAACTTCTCCAACTCCAGTGAAGAGCGGATCATCACCGGTGTGGAACGGTTCGCACGGGTGATACGTGCGCTTGTTCCTGCTGCGTGACCGGTCTGACCGTCTCCGTGGATGACCTGTTGATACGGATCTCTCACCGGCACAAGAGACCGCGTGTGATCGGGATCGACCTGACCGGTTCAGAGATCCGTTAGTCCGGGACGTGTATCCTGGACGGGTAGGATGCCTACCTGTCGATGGTCGCATCAAACGAAGTTCTTACAGCGCTCGCGACACTGCATGATCCTGCGATCATCTCTATCGATTCTTCCCGGGGTTCTTGTGTTAGTCTTTACGAGAAGAGCGCTCTATGATCTGAATGCTTTAGTGAACAAAGGTGTACTGGTCCGGATTGGTACCGGAAAGTCCTCCCGATATTTACCGTCATCCAAACCGATAAACGAACGATGAAAAGACTCGTGATAGAGATACATAAGGCATTGCGCGAACATTGCTCGCATCGCCTCACATACACGAAGCGAGCGAATGATCCCCTGCCTCCCCACGATCCCATACTACTCACTACGGCTCCTCTCACCCCGATCCCCCAAACACCGCCATCCCAACCTTAACAAGCGCCGGTGCATTCGTCGCCACCATTTAGCCCGGGAAATGCTCATAAGATATGGTGACCGGGCAGATGTTAGATCCACATTATCTTCAAATTTCAGAGGAATATCAGGAACATTTATGAAATTTTCTGATCCCTATATCGAACAAAAAAACAGTCTATTAAAATTTAAATCAATAGAGACAAATCCAAACGTTATTTCCTGGATTGATGAACACCTTGACAAATTGGATCGAGAAATTGAAAAAATGAAAATTTGGGAAGAAAAAATTTGAATTTATTGAGAAATGGATTCCATTAACCTCTTCGATCCGGCAGACAACGCCCGCCACGACCGCATGGTTGCGCTCGTCACGCAGATGCTCGACCTCAATAAAAAGTTGCAGGACGCCCGGCTCAAACAGGAGAAGACGCAGTTGTCCCGGCAGATTGCGGCAACGGATGGGGCGATCGACAAGCTGGGGTATGAGTTGTATGGGTTGACGGAGGAGGAGATTGCGATTGTGGAAGGAAGAGGGAAATGAAAATCTATATGGATGTCTGCTGTTTGTGCAGACCGTTTGACGAGCGGAATCATCCAAGAATCCATATGGAGATGGAAGCGGTAATTGCCATATTGGACCGGTGCCGGCTTGACTGGGAATTGATTTCCAGCGACGTAATCTCCTATGAAGTCTTGCAGATTCCCGATCAAAAACGGTTAATCCGTGTGCGAGACATCGTAGCCCTTGCACAGGAAAATATCGAATGGAACGATTGTCTCGAACAACGAGCGACCGAACTGGAAGAATATGGTATCGACGCGATGGATGCGCTGCATGTCGCGTGTGCGGAAAAGTCCGGGAGTGTTCTGGTGACAACTGATGATGCCCTCATAAAAAATATCAAGAGGGAGCAGACCAATATCACTGTACGTGTGTGTAACCCGGTCGATCTGGTTCTTGAGGTGAACAACAATGAAAGCTAAAACGCTCCATGAAATTCATACCGAGGGAATGGACGTGCTCTTAAAAACTCTTGGCCCTGTGGATATGATCCGGTTTCTTACGATGTTTGACGAAGGACATGGAGATTACACAAAAGAGCGGAAAACGTGGTTGAAGAAGGATCTTCATGAAATCTCCTGCGAAATCAAAGAGATGAAAAAGAAAAAACTAATCTGAACATCCGGATACCGAACCAGTATCTCATAATCGTGAAAAAAACTACCGATCCCGCGGACAAAGCGCGCCATGAATCGGTATAGGGCATCCACCCTTTTGGCTGTTTTGTATTGCGCAGGATCTGAGGGATTTGGGGATAGGCTACCGGCTTTTCTTTGAACCGTTCCCAGACGTCCGCCCATTTACCGCCCTGCATCCCAAGTTTTTCGACTCCGGAGGTTACTCCGTCTTTTTCCGGGTCGAGTTCGTATTCCTTTTTACATTTCGCGCAGAATGATTTCCAGTCACCCCCACCCTTCATCTTTTGTTTTTCATCTTCAGGTGCATTCATCCACTGGAGGATCTGGCGAGCCGGGTCTGCATGGTGCAGGTCATCGAAAAATGCAGCGTTCAACGGTTCCCGTGATTTGAGGTATTCAACTGATTCATCAGCGAGAACTTTGGCGGCGTTTTTGATTGCTTCCCGCGTCTCCGGTTCATCATTGACTTTCAGGGCAAGTCCACCATGGCTTGTCTTGAGATAGGCAAGCAGAGTCCAGTCCCGCCCGTTCCGCTGCGACCACACTTCTCCGAGATACTGGAGCCCGGCAAGAGGTTTGATCTCGTTGGGGCATTCTTCGAGATTACGGAGTTGTTCGCGGGAATAACCGGGAAGGTAGATGATTGGGGTCTGCCCTTCCAGCAGGCTGGAATCGACCGACCGGGTGATCAGGCTTCGGAGATAAATGGCTGTACCGGTAAGGGTTGCAGGATTGTAGTCGCCGAATGTGACGATAGGGAGCGTATCCCGCAGTCTGGCGATGATCGACGCCTATTCGCCGGTCTTGTCCGGGAAGATGACAAGATACTGGGCGGCGACATCCTCCCGGTTGTAATCAGCCATTGCAGCGGTGAGCGATTCGCGAACCCGGTTGAGAAATGTGGGTTTCATGGGTTTCCCCTCACAGGTTCCAGCTGTTCCAGCGTGTTTAGCCATTGATCAAAGTGGGGGCATCGCTCCCGTATCGTGTCCAGAGAGATTCGTTTCGCAATTTCATTGCCGTCAAACCGTTTATGAAAAGACGGGTAGAGTGTCGTTAAGCGTTTTGAGGGGGAGGTGACTGGATTGTCATCAATCAATTCGGGAGAGCGGCAGTCATTTACTATGCGGGTGAGTTCCTGGATCCGTGATTGCCCATAGGACTGCATGTATTGATCGAGAACCGTGATATCCGAGAAGAGCAGCGCTTCAAATTCATGGAGCTGAAGATAGGGGATGAATAACCTGTTGGATATGGTATCGGTCAACGCTGATTCGAGGAGACGGATCTTCTCGTATGCGGTTCCGTGAGGAGGAGCTAGGGCAATTCCCGGAAAATCCCGGGGAAGCCCGTAATAGTCAAACATGGTGGTTACGTACCGGTTCCTGTTGTGCAAAAGGTGCAGAATGACCGGTTGTGCCTGTGCCACAAATGACGTGATCCCGCCACGGAATGTCCGATCCCGGACTGCGGTGGGTATGATGGAGTACCACGAGTTGATGCCTGTTTTTTGCAGGTGGGGTGTGAGGATGTCCCGGACGAACGTGGCTTCGGTCTGTCCTTCGACAAGGAAGATGATCCTGGTTGGTTCCACGCGAATCACCAGCCCGGTCGGATGGTCAGGATGTTCATTACCCAGAGATTTCCCACGGTATATTCGTTGAGCCAGTGCCCGAGTTCGACCAGATCCGGGCGGAAGATGGTGGTGTTTCCATCGACCCGGTCAACGATGAGAATCTCGTCCGGGTTGAAACAGTCAAGCAGGCGTTCTGACTGGGTGGTGATGATCAGCTGCGAGCGGGAGGACGCATACCGTATGAGGTCGCCAAGGAGGTTGATGGCGGAGGGATGAAGCCCGAGTTCCGGTTCATCGATCAGGATCAAGGGGGGGAGCTCCGGCTGCAACAGGAGGGTTGCGAGGCAGATAAACCGCAGGGTGCCGTCTGACAACTGGTGGGCGTAGAGGGGGAGGTCGCGTCCTGTCTCCCGCCATTCGAGTCGGATATACTCCGGGTTGTCGGGGGTGGGTCGAATAATAAAGTCGTCAAAGAACGGGGCGACGAGCCGAATCGTGTTCCGTATCTTCTCGTACTGCGGCAGGGCAGTCTTTTTCAGGAGATAGAGGATGGCGGCGAGGTTTGAGGCATCCTGCCGTAGGGATACGTTGTCATTGATTCGGCAGGTCATCCGGACCGGGGCGGTCTCGCTGGTGTCGTGGAAGTGATAGGTTTTCCAACCACAAATTGAATCGAGAATCTCGTGTTGGGTGGGGGTGTCCGTGAGTGCGCCGGGTGCTGCCAGCCGGGTTTCGCTGAAACCCTGGTGCCCGGTTCCGGTGGGGTCTGTGTCAAAGAGTGAGGGTTGTTTCTCCGTGGCGGTCTCCCGGAACACTGATTCCCGGTTGAAGATGAGGGTATCGTCATCGGTGGGTTCCCAGACGGCAAGATACCCGACGGTGCCGAAGGTCAACCGGGTTCCTGCGAGTTTTGTGGTTTTTGTGCCGTAATGGAGCAGGGTGGTTGCCCTGCCCCGTTTCAGGACTGCCCGCTGGAACTGCCCTTTTGCGATCTCCTGCATGAGCGAGAAGAGGGATATGAAATTGGATTTGCCGGACCCGTTCCCGCCGATGAGGACGTTAATTCGCCCGAGGTTGATATCCACACGGTCGATTGATTTGTATCCACGGATTTGTACACGGTCGAGTGTTGTCATGAATGCACTCCTTTCTTCTCACGTAGGATGATATCAAACGTCCTGGGACGGAATGGAATGGTTGATTTTTTGGCGCCCATCAGATATGATAATTGCATTCCGGTTTTCATGGGGAAAAACCTGATACTCCGGGATATTTTTGACCGTTGATGCGTGTCTTCACGTGTTCGTTTATCCGTTTTATACAATAAATACATTAGGAATTGTATCTTTGACGAAGAATCGGACAGAATGAACCGGATCAGGCTAGGACATAACCCCATGAATGCAATAAACTAACCTCAAATTGCGGCTATTTTTGTCCGGTGTTTATAAGCAACCACCTCATTTTCTCGTTTTGACCCAGCCTGGGATGATCTTTTCCGACAGTTGCACAATATGCCTCCCTGTACCCGATACAATGTCAATGCACCGATAGGATCTATACGCGATGACAGAATCATTTCCCGAGATTTTTAAACCTCATTCCATCACCCAAATCACAAAAGGAGAGAGAAGGACAGATAGATCAGCAATCCCAAAAAATACCAAAAGGACGCAATGGAAATCCAATTGTATCTGACATCCTCAATTTCTTATGACCGATCATGAGATATTCCCTAATTCCCCCGACAAGAAAGTGCGCGCATACCCGCACGAACCGTAAATAAAGCAAAATAAGCCCGGTGCGACACCGGATCACACAATCCGTCGCCAACATCACAGGCAATGGTTCGTGCCCAACCGGATCTCCTTCCGAAAAAATTATAAAAAAACGATCCCCCCACTCCCAATCACCGCCATCCCCGCTCTCACCACCGCCGGCGCATTCGTCGCCACGATGTACCCCACGCACCCCAAGAGGTGACGGACGGGGCGATCGATACGCGGGTGTACGATTTATACGGGTTGACTGATGAGGAAATTGCGATTGTGGAAGGGAGATGAAACAGGATGACGGAGAACTGACCGCCACCCGCAACGGTCAAGGACTACTTGACAGTTCAAATTTGAAGGCTCTGGAAGATCCAAAGAAGTATCGGATATTACAACCACGACATGATCCTGCCATCGGGTATCGTTTCCGCTCCCACCGGGGAACGCAGTTCCGCAGGTGGACCACTGAACGGTTACGAATGACTTAGGGTTTCCAACAGGTCAGCCACGGAACCCGGGCGAAATCAGAATCGTTGGTTGCAATGGAAGAAATCTTAAATTTTTTTGCGTACGCGAGTATCGCCGCATCTTTGGCAAGCAGGGAATATGTTTTGGAAAGTGCGAAAGTAGATTGAGTAATCCCGGGAAACTCTTCGAGAATCCTGAAATTCATTGACGTGAGAGCCCGGTAAACCTTCCACGGTATTTTCAATTGCGGGATGATATCAGGATCGTTTTTCAGCAGTCTTACCGCATCAAGAGGTTGTGCTGCCCAATGATTACCTATGACCTCCGCGATCATAAGGCGGTGTAACAGCTCGTTGAGGACCACGGATGGAATAGATCCTTCGATATCCTGATCGTTGACTCTCTCGACCAGTTTTTCACACGCTTCTCCGAACCGGGGATGATCGAGTGCCCAGTACACAAAGATATTCGTATCGAATAAAAGAGAGGTCCCTGCAGGGAGAGCAGAGAATTTATCCAAGCAGATCACTTTCGGCGATCTCTTCGATAATCGAGGGATCGGTTATTGTAATAATTCCTCGTATTTTCCGGGGTTTTGTGGAAAATTTGGTTCCAACAGAAAGCGATTTTGCTTTTTTTGATAGTGCCTTTTCCAGAAACGTTCCCTTCACGCTTGTGAGGCTCATTGCACAGGTAATTGATCACTTTGAATAAAATATGTTTTGTATTTCGTTGCAGGTAATGGGACTTTCATTCGGGGGCGATATTAATTTCAGGGATTCTCGTGACGCAACGAAATTATTTTACGACAGGGCAATTCATTTTTTTACGTGCGATCTGTACTCCTCGCGCGGAGAGGATTTTCCGGGTTGTGTGTTGGGTCGGAAATGTGAGTGGAAGTTACACGCCGGGATACCCGGGAACGACAACCGTCACCTTTGATCGCAACGGAACGACCCTTGTCGGAAAAGATGTCCCCGCCCGGGTCCGTCCCAACTTCGGAGAGAATGACATGAACGAACATGTCGCCCATGTAATTCTTACCATTGCAGAACGCAGGGCAAAGAGCGGGGCACAAGAAGCAGTACGAAGGTACGTTCCCGGCACCGCTATGCCATAACCCAACCTTCTTTTTTCTTGCAAGCGTTGTTCTCGTATCCAGTCCAAACGATCAATTTCTCCGCCCCCCCGACATCGCCCACCACGACCGGATGGGTACATTGGTCACGCAGATGCGCAACCTCAATAAAAAGTTACAGGGGGTCTGGGTCCCTCACCCAGATGACCCCATCGCCGCCATCCCCGCTCTCACCACCGCCGGTGCATTCGTCGCCACCAGGTACCCCACACACCCCAGCAACGCACAATCCTCAGGAAGAGCAAACCCGATGATATAGTAGTGATACTTCGACAAAAGAGCAGCGATTAGTTCAGGAGACAGAGGTTTTTCACCGTCGGGCAACGCTTCCATCCGTTTGATCGCATTCCACGACAGCGGCGTCCGTTTCCAGAACCAGAGTCCTTCCTTAAGCCCGTACCCGAACGCGTGCCACTCCTCCGCCGTCAGGGAAAGAAAGGTGGGGGTATCAGGATCTTCGAGCATGCTCACCCCTCCCCGATCCGGAGCCTGAACTCTTCGCTCGTGCTTCCGCCGTTCTCCTGCGAGAAATCCCGCACCCGCCCCATCTGCGCCCACTTCCTCCGACCGGTCCGGATGCGGATCGTGTGGACACCCGGCGCACGCGGGCGAACAACCCGCCCGTCAACATCGTGCATCTCGTCATACGGCGGGATCTCGAACCAGTCCATCCAGAGGAGCACACCGAATGGCACATTCGTCCCCCGGCGCATGTCATTCAACCGGATGGGTGCGAGCCCGTCATAGATGAGGTCAATGATCAGGTTCTCATCCCCTTGCGCCGGGTGGAGTTCGAGATTGTAGAAGATCGGGTGCCACGCGATCTCTTCCGGGCGGATCATGGTCTTCTCAGTTAGGGATTCAAGCGAGCCAGCCCGCCAGATAAACAATCCGGTCACCCGTGCGATAGGTTGAGGCACCGGTAGGGCTTCAGTTCCCATGAGACTTCTCCTGTGCTCGTTCACGCTCGTCGCGCATCAGACCGAACTCTTCGCACATCACATCATACCTGCCCATCTTCTCGTATATGACAAAGAGC
>Ga0247842_10004177_pt1 | contig 18452 bp, 16 predicted proteins | sample LaCruzMarch2015__3_FD_192411 | JGI IMG/M metagenome (GOLD analysis project Ga0247842, IMG submission 192411) | Freshwater microbial communities from meromictic Lake La Cruz, Castile-La Mancha, Spain - LaCruzMarch2015_19m | ecosystem: Environmental > Aquatic > Freshwater > Lake | place: Spain...
ATATATTTGTGTCGAAACTGGCATCAAAAAAAAAGTAGTTTTTAGAGGTGCCCTTAAATATACTTGGATATATCTGGCTATTATGATAATTTTGCAACACAAAGAAAATTGGTAATTGGTAATTAGTAATTGGTAATTGTGATTAAGCATTTTTTTCTCCGTCATTCCGATGTCATTGTCTCGCGCTGGATCGTGGTGCTGATCGATATCGTGCTGCTCAATTCGGCCATCCTGCTGGCCAACATCCTGCGGTTCGATTTTGTTTTTGCGGCGCTTACCCAGTACCACATTTTCATGCAGATGCTGGCGGTGACCCTGTTGGGCAGTTTGTCATTGCTGCTGACCTCCACGCACAAGGGGTTGATCCGCCATACCAGCCAGTTCGACCTGATCCGCATCGTGAAGGCGGTAACGATTGCCTTGATGCTGCTGGCAAGCACCAATTATGGATTGCAATTGCTTGGCAACGTCGGCCACACCGTATCGATTGCTGGAGCAGTATATCAACTCCTGATCCCCAACTCGGTACTGCTTATCTTTTACCCGCTGGCCCTCTTCTTCCTGCTCTTCTTCAGGATGTCGATCAAGCTGGCCTACTACAGCATCACCACAACCGACAAGGGCGAAAAGGTGAATGTGCTGATTTACGGCGCCGGCAAGGAGGGCATCAGCGTGATGCATACCCTTACGGGTACGCATGAATCGCCCTACAGGGTGGTGGGGTTCATGGACGATATGACGGGCAAGATAGGCAAGTCGGTGCAGGGTGTTGAGATTTACAGCCCGAACGACGTGACCAACGTGTTTCTGGCCAAACGGAACATCACGGAGGTTATTCTGGCCATGCCCAACATTTCGGAGGAGCAGAAGACGGAGATCTACAACCGGCTCATCAGCCTCGATGCGAATATCAAGAGCGTGCCTCCCGTCGATAGCTGGATCAATGGTGAGCTGAACATGAAACAGATACAGAACCTCAACATCGAGGATCTGTTGCAACGGGAAGCCATCCGCTTAGACAACCAGGAGGTGCTGCGGGGCACCTTCGGTAAAACGGTGCTGGTAACCGGGGCGGCAGGCAGCATTGGCTATGAATTGTCGCGGCAGCTGCTCTACTTTAACCCGCGACGCATCGTTCTGGTCGACCAGGCCGAATCGCCCCTGTTTGAACTGGAGCAGGATCTCACCAAACTGGAACAGGAGCTGGAGGGTCGCAAATACCATGAGAAGGTGAGCCTCGAGTACGTGATCGCCGACGTGAGCAACGAGAAGTGCATAGGGGCCCTCATCCGCTCGGTGAAGCCCCACCTCATTTACCATGCCGCGGCCTACAAGCATGTACCGCTCATGGAGGCCAACCCCCTCGAAGCCATCCGGGTGAATGTGTTTGGCACCTGCAACCTGGCCGAAGTTGCCTCGGAGGCCGGCGCCGATAAATTCATCATGATCTCGACCGACAAGGCGGTGAACCCCACCAACGTGATGGGCGCTTCCAAGCGGCTGGCCGAGATCTACATCCAGAGCCTCAATTTCAAACCCGGCAACAAGACCGCCTTTATCACCACCCGCTTCGGCAATGTACTGGGATCGAACGGCTCGGTGACCCGTACCTTTAAAAAGCAGATCCTGGCCGGCGGACCCGTAACGGTAACCCATCCGGAAATCACCCGTTATTTCATGATCATTCCCGAGGCCTGCCAGCTCGTATTTGAAGCGGCAGCCATGGGCAAGGGCGGGGAGATATTCATCTTCGACATGGGCATGCCGGTTAAAATCCTCGACCTGGCTAAAAATATCATCCGGCTGAGTGGCTTTACCCCCGGCCGGGAGATCAAGATCGTGTTCAGCGGCCTGCGACCCGGTGAAAAACTCTACGAAGAGCTACTCAACGACAAAGAGAAAACCCTGCCTACCCACCACCCCAAGATCATGATCGCCAAAGTGCACGACTATCCCTTCAGAGATGCAAAGCAAATGGTTGACAGCCTGACCGAACTCTACCACGAGGGGAACCGCCGTGCTGTGGTTAGAGCCATGAAAGAGTTCATCCCCGAATTCATCAGCAACAACTCTGTTTACAACATCATCGACTTTGATTTGCAGAGGGAGAAGAAAAGGGGGTGACAGGGTAAAAAAGCGTGACGCGAGACGAGACGAGTGACAAAATCGTAATTCGTAAATCGCAAATTCCCTTTCACGTGTCACGCTTTTTTCAACCTAACAGGCATTTTTCTTAACCAGCTATGTTTCAAGATTTCAGCGCTTCTTGTGTAATGAATCGCTTAATTTTTAGATGCTTATGAACAGGGTTTTGTCCATCGGGAGGGGCGTTATCATTGAAAAAATTCCTAATTTCGCGCAAAATTAACGTTCAGATTATGTGACCGAAGGGGCGAAGCTATGTTTAGCGGCAGCCAATTAATTCATTTTTACCTGTTTCAGGCATATGAATATACCATCTTTTACAGGGTTTCAGGATTTCATCTTCGGAGATATCAATCTGAAATTATTATTATGTTTTTGCCTGGCATTTGTGATCTCCTTCTTCCTGATCCCATCCATCGTGGAGATTGCCCGGGCGAAGTCACTTTTTGATGAACCCAATCACCGCACCTCGCACATTCAAAAAACACCCACATTGGGAGGATTGGCGATCTTTAACGGAGTGGCCATCTCACTGCTCATTTTTTTTGATTTCAGTGATTTCCCAAAGTTTCAGTACACCGTTGCCGGCCTTCTGATCATCTTCTTCACAGGGTTCAAAGATGACATCATTGGCATTGACCCGCTTAAAAAATTAATAGCCCAGCTCATTGCCGTACTCATCACCATCATCTTTGGGCGCATCTTCATTACAAACCTGCATGGCTTTATGGGTGTCTGGGAAATCAATTATCATATTGGGATACTGGTTACCATGGTTATTATTGTGGGTATTACCAACTGTTTCAACCTGATGGATGGCATCGATGGCCTGGCTGCAAGTTTGGGCATGTTAGTTTCGCTCACCTTTGGCACCTGGTTTTACCTGGTTGGTGAATACAACTGGGCCATCATGGCGGCAGCGCTTGTAGGGGCCTTGCTTGCCTTCTTTTATTTCAATGTTTATGGAAAGAGAAACAAGATCTTCATGGGCGACACAGGCGCCCTGCTACTGGGGTTTATCATGGCGGTGATGGCCATCAAGTTCAACGAACTCAACATCAGTCTTCATGGCCCCTGGGCCATGCGTGCGGCCCCGGCCGTATCCATTGGCATTATGATGGTTCCTGTATACGACACCATTCGGGTTTTTCTTACCCGTATTTTGAAAAACAAGTATCCCTTCTCCCCCGATAAGACCCACATTCATCATTATCTCCTGCAGCTGGGCCTTTCACATTTTCAATCAACCATGATACTGGTCCTTGCCAGCATGTGTTTCATTGTCATCTCATGGTATTTGCGCACCCTTTCGGTTGCATGGCTTTTACTGGTGTTATTTGTAGTTGCAACCATTCTTTCCTATATTCCGATTCTGATTGTAGAGAAAAGCATGAAAATGAAGGGTACAAATGATTGCCGACAAAAATCAACATAAGAAAACCAAGGAAATTGTAATGTTGAATAAAGCCCTTATCATTAAATGAAAATTTCGATTATCACAGCAACATATAATAGCGCTACAACGATTTTAGATTGTATAAACTCCATAAACGATCAAACATATAATGATATTGAACATATTATTATAGATGCAAATTCCACTGATAAGACAGTTGAAATAATAAGGTCGAATCCAAACCGGGTTATAAAAATAGTTTCAGAACCAGATAAAGGAATTTATTATGCGTTAAATAAGGGATTAAGTATAGCAACTGGTGATATTGTTGGTTTTCTTCATTCTGACGATTATTATGCCTCACAAGATACAATATCAAGTATTGTCGGTTGCTTTGAGGCTAAAATAAATATAAACTTTGACAAAACAGATGGAGTCTATGGGGATATTCATTACATCGATAGAGGAAATTCGAGAAGAATAATCAGAAATTGGAAAAGTCGCACATTTCAACCCAGCTTAATACCCCGGGGTTGGATGCCTCCACACACCTCATTATTTCTTCTTCGGGAAGTATACGATAAACATGGTTGTTTTGATGAATCATTCAAAATTTCAGCGGACTATGATTTTATGCTTAGAATATTTCAGGATAATTCCCTCAACTTCACTTATTTGCCTCAGGTTATAACAAAAATGCGTGTTGGTGGATTAAGTAATAAGGGGTTTAGAAATATCATAAATAAATCAACGGAAGATTACCTTTCTATTTGTAAAAATAGAATACCACATCCATGGTATGTGTTGTTTCTCAAGAATATAAATAAATTTCCACAATTTTGCAATCGTAAGGGCGAAGCAATGGTTGCCTTGTAAAATCATTTCCATTAAATCCGATCAACATGAATCAGATAACCTCGAACCCGGTAAGCACAAATTCCAACGAAATCGATTTATTCAAATTGTTCATCCATACGGTTTTATTCTTCAGGAAATATATCAAAATTTTCATGGTTGCGATCATCATGGGATTGGTTGTAGGTGCCGGGTTATTTATGATTTCGAAAGAAAAATATTACAGTGCATCTCTGGTAGCCAGTACCAGTTTATCGGATGAGGATATATTTGAGGTCGTTAAATCAATCAGTTATTCCGTGGAGAGAAGAGATTATGTTACGATTGAAAAAAAAATGAATATTTCTAAAAGTGAGAGTAAAAGGCTCAAAAGCATTAACATAGAGAATGTTTTGGTAGAGTCAGGCTGGGATATTACAGGTGCTGCGACAAGCCTAGTCAAAAGTAAGCTGTTTAAGATCACGGTTGATTTTTCAAAATCATCAGGGAATGATAGTGTTTATAACCAACGTGAATTTCTTGACGCATTAAAAAATGGTATCGTTAACTACATTGATCAGAACCCATATATAAAGGAACGACAGCACTATACAAAGATCGCGATCAGCAATATGATCGGGGAGATAGGGATTCAACTGAAAAAACTGGATACCCTTCAAAAAAGTGTAATAGAACAGAAACCTCAACGAGGTCAGGTTGTGGTGGAGAATGCCAACAAGCAATCATTTTCTTCTGATATTCTTAACCTTCTGGAAAGAAAATTAAGGCTTGAGGAATCATATCAATTGGATCGGCCCATCATGGTTGTTGAAGATTTCAATTGTAAATTGGTTGTCAAACCGCGTATTTCGGGAGGTAAAATAGGCTTAATCATTTTTGCATTTTTTGCTGTTGCTTTATTGTATGCATCCTTTTTAGAAATTAAAGTTGTGGTTTCGAAAGAAACGGGCAAATAATGAGCATTGAATCTGCACAAAAAGAAAAAATCCCAGGTGGAAATATTCAATTTATAAATCATTGACCTAAAATCTAATTGTAAATGAAAGTCCTCATCCTTGCCGGCGGGCTTGGCTCACGCTTATCTGAAGAAACCACACTTAAGCCTAAGCCAATGGTCGAAATTGGAGGTAAACCCATACTGTGGCATATCATGAAAATCTATTCATTTTACGGATTTAATGAATTTATCATTCTTTGTGGATATAAAGGATACATGATCAAGGAGTATTTCGCGCATTATTTCCTGCATATGGCAGATTTGACAATTGATATGGAAACGAACGAAATAATCCACCATAATAGTCATGCAGAACCATGGAAAATAACCCTTTTAGATACCGGACTGGATACAATGACAGGTGGTCGTATTAAAAAGGCCAGACAATATGTTGGTGATGAACCATTTATGCTTACATATGGAGATGGAGTATCTGATTTGAAGATCAACGAATTGGTTTCATACCATCAAAGGCATGGGAAAGCAATCACCATGACTTCTGTTCAGCCAGAAGGACGTTATGGCTCATTGATTGTCAACGACAATCAAAGGGTACTTTCGTTTCAGGAAAAACCCAAAGGAGATGGAGCGTGGATCAATGCTGGTTTTTTTGTTTGCCAGCCGGAAGTATTCAGTTTTATTCCCGATGGTGAACAAATTATTTTTGAACATGAACCACTCGAAAAATTGGCTCGCGAAGGACAACTTTATACGTACAAACACGAAGGATTCTGGAAACCGATGGATACTCAGCGTGATAAAAGCCAACTGGAAGACCTGATTGAAAAGGGGAAAGCGCCTTGGATTCGCTGGTAAATCTCGAATATAAACGGATTATTACGAATTTCACGAACTAATGATCGATAATTTATTTAATAACCTATTTAAGGATCGCAAGGTTCTTATCACTGGTCACACAGGCTTTAAAGGGTCCTGGTTATGTTTGCTTTTATCCAAACTCGGCGCTGATGTCTATGGTTACGCCCTCGAGCCACCAACAACTCCCAGCCTGTTCAATGAAGCCAACATAGGAGAACTCATCACTTCGTTCATTGGTGACATTCGCGACTTCGATAAACTCCAGGGAATGGTTCAAAAAGCACAACCCGAAATAGTAATTCATATGGCTGCCCAGCCACTGGTACGCGAATCGTACAAAAATCCTGTTGAAACCTATTCAGTCAATGTGATGGGGACAGTTAACCTTCTTGAATCCATCAGGTTTACCCCTGGAGTGAGGGCTGTTGTAAATGTGACAACAGACAAATGTTATGAAAACCGTGAATGGCATTGGGGCTATCGGGAAAATGAACCAATGGGAGGGTATGATCCATATTCCAACAGTAAGGCATGTTCTGAGCTCATTACATCTTCATTCCGCAGTTCCTATTTTAATCCGAAGGATTATCAAAAGCATGGAATTGCTTTGGCATCAGCCCGGGCAGGGAATGTGATTGGAGGAGGTGATTGGGCTCACCACCGGCTAATCCCCGATTTTATTCGTGCCATTTCAAAAGGTGAAGCAGTCAAAATCCGCAGTCCTTATGCAATTCGACCCTGGCAGCATGTTTTGGAGCCATTAAATGGTTATCTGATATTGGCTGCAAAGTTGTTTTCAGAAGGTCCAAGATATGCTGAAGGATGGAACTTTGGACCTGAAGATAAGGATGCCAAAAATGTAGAATGGATCACTGATACCATCTGCAATTTATGGGGTGATGGAGCTTCATTTAGTATCGACACTAATCCACAGCCGCATGAAGCTAACTATCTGAAGCTTGATTGGTCCAAAGCAAAAGCAGAACTTGGATGGATTCCAAAATGGGATATCGAAACCACCCTGAAAAGCATCGTGGATTGGAATAAGGCATACATCAGGGGCGAAAATATGCTGGATTTCTGCTATCAACAGATCGATGCATATTATAAATCGTTTTCCAATAAAGTTGAATAAATTTTTAAACCAGAACAAGATGCTTGCATTAAAAGCTGATTATAAAAACGGCAAAATTACTTTTATCGAGCCCATGCCGGATGAAATAAAACATGCGAGGCTCACCATTGTTGTTGAGCCAGCAGATGAACCCGTATATTATACTATTCCTGCCCAGGAATTTGCAGTTATGGATAAAGACACCGAAGCAGAATATAAATTAATCGGATTAAATTCCTTTTTTGATTCCGAAAATGATAAAAACATAGATTGGGAGGATTTCTTTGGACTTAAAAAATAATCGCATTGGGGAAATTGTGCTGCTTGATTTCCCCTTTACCAATTTGAAAGGCGCTAAACTCAGGCCTGCGTTAATCGTGGCGGGTAGTGATAATCAAAATGACTATTTAGTTGCTTTTGTGACTTCCGAAGTTGAACATTATGTAAGGAGCGAGTTTGCTGTTGTTATTAAACAAAATGATCTCCAAAGGGGAACGGTTAAACTGGAAAGTGTTATCCGTTGCGATAAATTAATTACCATCAGTCCCGGTCGAATTTTTCGAAACAATGTGGCACTGTTAAAAAAAGTAAAAATCAGTGAAGTCCTAAGGAAAATTTGCAATATTGGAGTGAAAGGGATTTACCATACTGTACATCAATCGGACGAAAAAATTTTTATCCCTGGTAAAAGCCGTGTAAATTACGCAGGACGCGTGTTTGATGAGAAGGAACTCATCAATGCAGTGGATGCTTCACTCGATTTCTGGCTGACAGAAGGGAGATTCACGGAAACATTTGCAGAAAAAATAGCTGATTTTTTGGGTGTCGAAAATGTATTGCTGACAAATTCAGGTTCGTCTGCAAACCTGCTGGCTTTCGCAGCGCTTACTTCCGAAAAACTTGGCGACAAGCGATTAAAGCCAGGGGACGAAGTGATCTCCGTGGCTGCAGGATTCCCTGCAACCGTGACTCCGGTCATTCAATACGGACTTATCCCTGTCTTTGTCGATGTGAATCTTCCCACTTACAATATTGATGTCACTTTGATGAAGAATGCAATCACCTCCAAAACCAGATGTATCTTTATTGCCCATACCCTTGGGAATCCGTTTGATATTGATGCAGTGATGGAATTGGCGCTGAAACACAATCTGTGGGTCATTGAAGATAATTGTGATGCTTTCGGGAGCAGGTACAAAGGACGTTATACAGGCACTTTCGGCCATCTCTCGACTATTTCATTTTATCCGGCGCACCATATAACAACCGGCGAAGGTGGTGCCATCATCACCAACGATCCTTTGCTGGCCCAGTTGGTGAGGGCATTCCGCGATTGGGGCCGTGATTGTTATTGTGCTGGTGGGGAGAACAACACATGTGGAAAAAGATTTTCGCAAACATTCGGAAACCTCCCGTTAGGGTATGATCATAAATATGTTTATTCAGAGATCGGGTACAATCTGAAGATGACCGATATCCAGGCTGCCATTGGCTCGGCACAGATAGATAAGTTAACTTCCTTCTGTGAAAAAAGAAAATTAAACTTTAAAAGGTTACATGAGGTATTCAGTCAATTCCCTGCTTGTTTTATACTTCCCGAGGCTACGTTAGAATCAGATCCTGCCTGGTTTAGTTTCATCATTACCTTAAAGCAGGATTGTCCTTTTACCCGTGATGAACTTACCACCTTTTTTAACGAGCATTTGATTGAAACAAGAAATCTCTTTGCTGGAAATCTGACCAAACAACCTGGCTTTATGAATAAGGAATTCAGGATTGCCGGATCACTTTCGAATACCGATTATATTATGAATCATACCTTTTTTCTTGGAACCTACCCGGGATTAAATGAAAAGATGATTGAATACATCGAAAAAACCCTTAATGTTTTCATAAAAGGTAGAGGAAAATAGATGGCAATAGTTAAAAAATATCCAGCCAAAGTTATTCATATTGAAAATAAAATTGATGGTATTTATACTGTCGAATTAAAATCGTTGACTGGTCCTTTCAAATACCAGCCGGGTCAGTTCCTGCATCTGGCACTGGATGAATATGATCCTTCCGGTCAATGGCCCGAATCACGGTGTTTTAGCATGCAATCAGCACCACAGAACGAACTGATAAAAATCACTTATGCTGTTAAAGGACAATTTACAAGCCGCATGCAACAAGAGTTGAATCCTGGAAAGCAGGTTATATTGAAACTACCCTACGGAGACCTTTTTACAAAACCTCACCATAAAGACCATGCCGTATTTATTGCAGGGGGAACTGGTATCACCCCCTTCCTCTCACTCTTTACCCATGAATCTTTTAACGAGTACACTAACCCACATGTCTATCTCGGTTTCCGATCCAAGGAGTTCAACATTTATAATGATGAACTGAGCCTTTCTTGTAATTCGTCTAAATTAGTGAAATCATTCTATGAAGACATTGACGGCCAACTCAACATCCACAAAATATTTTCTGAAAACGGCATATGCTGTGATTACTTTATATCCGGCCCACCAGTGATGATCAAATCGTTTAAGCAGTCATTGATTGCTAATGGAGTGCCTGCAAATCAAGTGTTAACTGATGAATGGGAATAATCTATTATTAAACTTCTCTGCATTATCATGAAGGTATCAACCTATATTGCCCATTTTCTAAGATCAAAAGAGATCAATACGGTATTTGAATTACAAGGAGGTATGATCACCAGAATATTAGATGAACTGTACCAAATGGGTGGGTTTAATATTGTAAGCATGCACCATGAACAAGCTGCTGCTTTTGCTGCGGATGCTTATGCCAGGATTGCAGGTAAACCAGGTGTGGCAATGGCGACCAGCGGCCCCGGTGCGACAAATCTAATAACCGGAATAGGTAGTTGTTTTTTCGATTCAGTGCCAGCTATTTTTATCACCGGTCAGGTAAATCTGAATGAACAAAAAGGAAACAATGTAACACGACAGATAGGATTTCAAGAAACTGATATTGTTGAAATCGTCAGGCCAATTACAAAAAACGCCTATGCAATAAAATCTGCAAATGAAGTACCCCTGGTTTTAGAAGAGGCCTATCAGATTACAATTTCAGGTCGTCCCGGCCCAGTACTCATTGATATTCCAATGAATATTCAAGAGGAGATGATTGACAAATCCTTTTTGCCAGCAACAATAAAAAAAAGAAGTGAGAATAAAAATACTGAAAATCAAATAGCTATATTTTTTAATGAATTCATGGCAGCGTTATCTGGAAGTCAGAAGCCATTGATATTGGCTGGCCGAGGTGTTAGAGTCGCCCATGCAGGGGATGAATTCATTTCGTTTATTGAGAAATTCAATCTTCCCGTTGTGACGTCATTATTGGGGTTGGATGTAATTCCATATAAACACCCAAACCGCATAGGATTTATAGGTACTTATGGCAACCGATGGGCCAATTATGCACTCGGGAATTGTGATTTATTATTAGTTCTTGGAAGTCGGCTCGATTTAAGACAAACTGGCGCTGATGTCGTATCCTTTCAAAAAAATAAAAGGATATTTCATGTCGATTGTGATTCTGCTGAATTAAACAACAGGTTGTCGGATTGCGAAATATTACATTCTGATTTAATTTCATTTCTCGAATATGCACTTACGGAATGTAAATTTTCATATGCTTCAGTGGATTGGCCTTATGAGATCAATATTCAAAAAGAAAAAAGATCTGATACGATGGAGCTTGAAAACATTAAGGGGGTTAATCCAAATGAATTTATCCACGCACTATCGAAGCATTCAGCAATGTCCATGGCCTATGTTACTGATGTCGGGAATAATCAAATGTGGGCGGCGCAATCAATCGAATTATTACCAGGACAATTGTTTTTATCATCAGGAGGTATGGGAGCCATGGGATACTCTTTACCCGCCAGTATTGGAGCGTCTATTACACTTGGAAAAGCTCCGATTGTTTCAATTTCAGGTGATGGAGGTTTTCAGATCAATATTCAGGAACTACAAACAATCCGTCGTAATAATTTACCTGTAAAAATAATTATCCTGAATAATCATTGTTTGGGAATGATTCGTCAATTTCAGGATGCCTATTTTAATAGTTGCTATCAGTCAACTGTTTGGGGTTACAGTCCTCCTGATTTCGAAAAAATCGGATATGCCTATGGGATAGAATCAAAGACCATAAGTGAACCCGAAGAGGTTGAAGAAGCGTTAAAATGGTTGTGGAGAAACCCGGATGAACCATCCCTTTTACAGGTAAACATTGATATTTATACAAATGCCTATCCAAAGACAGCATTTGGAAGGCAAATAACTGAAATGGAGCCATTTACAGACGATTGATTCATGAATTCCGAAAAAAAAATTATAGCGATAATAGGTGCTACAAGCCATATTGCCAAAGGATTGATATACTATCTCAAAGATGACAAATCGATAGAATTTCATTTGTATGCAAGAAATTTGGTAAAAGTTGCAGATTTTCTAAATTTGATTGATTGTAAAAATTCTGTTTTAAAGTCATTTAATGAATTTGATGGAGATCGAATAGATGTTATTGTTAATTGTATTGGCATTCCATTTTCTACTGATTCGAAAACATTAGGTGTAAATGTTTTTGAATTGACTGAACGGTTCGATAATTTAATTTTGAATTACATCAAAAATAATCAGAAAACAATCTATATAAACATTAGCTCCGGCGCTGTATATGGAACCTCATTTGACCAACCCGCCTCTGAAAGCACTAAAACGATAATTGATGTTAATAATATACGAGCAGAAGACTATTACCGAATAGCAAAGTTAAACGCTGAAGCGAAACATCGTTCATTAAGTAAATATAATATTATTGACTTGCGAATATTTGGATATTACAGCAGGTTTATTGATCTATCAAAGAACTTCTTAATGACTAATATTATAACTAGTATAAAGGAGAAGAGAACACTAAAAACCAGTGTGGATAATATTATCCGTGACTATATTCACCCATCAGACTTGGCGAATATAATTAAAGTTTGTTGTGAAAATATTAAGATTAATCAGGCCATTGACGTAAGAAGTGTGAAGCCAATCAGCAAAATGGAAATACTAAATTATTTTAAACAAAGCCATGGTTTGCAATTTGAGATAATTAACAATTATGAGGTACATTCTGCTACAGGGGAAAAGGCTCACTATTATTCAAAAAATAGAAATATTGATATAATTACTTTCAATCCGAAGTACACATCGATAGAATGTATAATAACAGAGACTGAAGCAATTTTATATTTTTAAGTATTTCCTGAATATTATAACTTGCTACAAATAAAACGAATAACATTTAACAAAATATTTATTAAGAGTATTTCATATTTAAGTTGTTGTATCAGTAAAAATTTTGACAACTTAATGGGCCGCTTAAAAAAACCATGATTAAAACACAAAAAAAGGGGCTATTAAAACCAACAATTCAAATAACTGCCTTGTCATTTGCAGGCATTGTTTTAAGTTTTATATCACAGGTAATAGTTGCATATTTTTTTGGAGCAAGTTCTGAACGTGATGCATATTTTGCAGCAATTGTTATCCCGACATATCTGGCGACAATTTTAACTGGTTCAATAGGGTTCATTTTTTTAACTCAAGTTATCGAATTAAGAAACATTAGCGGACAAAATGCAAGAAGGTTTATAAGCACTATACTGGGAACTACAACTCTTTGTTTGTTATCACTAATAATTTCAGGATTTTTTTTTTCTAGGAGCATTCTGATCCTCACTGCTCCCGGATTTGATAGTAAAATGATTGTTTACACAGAAGATCTTTTTCGTATATTATTATTTACTACATTATTTTCTGTCCTAACAAACCTCATCAGCTATCTTTACCAGATCAAACAACAATTCGTCAGGCCTGCACTTGCAAATTTAATTAGCATACCCATAAATATTCTATTTGTGGTGATCTTAAATTCGACAATCGGGATAATGAGTTTGGCAATTGGCACATTAATTGGATCAATCATTTCATTTTTATTTGTTCTGCCAATTCTATTTACAAAAGAGTTTAGTTTTAGTTTTCATATTGATATTTCTGATTCTCATTTTGTATCTGTACTAAAGGTATCATTTCCACTTTTACTAGGAGGTGTTATTTTTCGATCCGCTCCAGTATTTGAAAGAATGATTGCATCAGGTCTAACTGAAGGTAGTATATCAATATTGGGCTATTCTGGTCAGCTAATTTCGGTGATAGGGACAATTGCGACGAGTGGAATTGTAATTAGTTTTTTCCCTTCAATGTCTGATGCCTGGACAAAGGATATGACTTTATTTATTCAATATTTTAATAAAGGAATTCGAAGTATTTTGATGTTAACGATTCCTATTGCTCTTTCATTTATTCTATTTGGAGATTATTTAATTAATATATTACTTGAGCGTGGGGCATTTACTTCCAAAGATACTTTTGCTGTTAGTAAAACTTTCGCTTTAATGACACCAGCAATGATCATGTTGTGTCTCGGCGGCATAACAAGTAAAGTGTTTTACATTTCAAAGAGAACATTTGATATTACCATCATAAGTTCGTTAGAACTTCTAAGTTATCTTTTACTTTCATATGCATTATCTCGATACTATGGGTATTTAGGTGTCGCGATGGGTACAAGTATAGCATATTCAACTTTTATGCTTATCTATTATTTTTACACAACGACCTTTATTATCATAGGATATAATTACAAAGTAATTCTAATCGATCTCTTGAAAATAATATTTAGTTCATTCATTAGTTTTAGTTTAGGATATTTAATATTTGCCACAATAAGGAATTCAGTACATGATTATGTTAATCTTGTTATTTCTTTATTAATTACCGCTGGTATCTATATCTTCTTATTAATCAAATTCAAGAACATTGAAATATTAACAATAATAAATAAATTCAAAAATGGACACAAAACAAAATGATCTTCCAATCATGGAAGTGGGGAATGAAAACATAGTGCTATTTCATCCTCATATTGCTAAAAATTCGGCTAAATACATAACTGAAACATTACAAACAAGATGGATTGGGCAAGGCCCAAAGGTAGAACAATTCGAAAAAGAATTTAGCAGTAGATTCTGCAAAGGACTAAGTGCTGTTGCCGTTGGTTCTGGTACTGATGCTTTACACCTAGCTTATATTTTAGCTGAATTGAAACCAGGTGACGAAGTTATTGCACCAGTTTTTACATGCACTGCCACTAATATTCCATTTCTTTATATGGGCGTAAAAATTATATTTGCAGACATTCAAAAAAACACGTTAAATATTGATGTTGAGCATGTTAAAGAATTAGTTAATGAGAAAACAAAAGCAATAATCTGCGTTCATTATGGCGGCCTGCCATGTGATATGGATGAATTACACGAAGTTGCAAAAAAATGGAGTATTCCAGTAATTGAAGATGCGGCCCATGCTCTTGGAGGCTCCTACAAAAATATTCCTATTGGGGCAATTTCTGAGTTTACAATGTTTTCCTTTCAGGCAATTAAACATATTACAACGGGTGATGGTGGAATGTTATCATTTAAGGACAACTCTATTTTAGATAAAGCGGAGAGAGTCAGATGGTTTGGAATAAATAGAAGTGCTAAACAACAAGGACATTGGGAAAACGACATTAAAGAAATAGGTTATAAATACCAAATGACCGATATAGCTGCGGCAATGGGTATAGCTGGCCTTGAAGAATTCGATGAAATTTTTAATCATCGAAGAAAATTGTTTGACATTTACGAAAAGAATCTTTCAAATGTAAATGGGCTTCATTTTATTGGTGGAGGATATACGGACAGGGTACACGCGGCATGGCTATGTACAATAATTACTGAAAATAGAATAGGATTACAACACAAGCTAAGAGAGTTTAAAATTGAATCAAATCAAGTGCATTACCGCAATGACCGATATACTATTTTTGGCAGCCGAAGAAACAATTTGCCTAATATGGATGCAATTGAAGATAAATATCTAGTTTTGCCATTGCACACTAAATTAAGTGCAGAAAATATTTATAGGGTATGTGAAGTTATAAAATCAGGTTGGTAAAAGTGTATAACAATGTTCCGGAAATATCTTTTTATAATCAAACAGACATTAACTTATATTTATTATAAGTATTTAAAAAAGAAAAGAAATTATACAAACCCACTCAAATTGCATTTGGGATGTGGCACCATCTATCTAAAGGACTATGTAAATATTGATGTTTCTACCGATTCAGTGGCTGATATTGTTTGTGATTTTCGGGATATTTTTAAATTATATCCTATCAATTCGGTGTCAGAAATATTAATGGTTCATTCGATAAGTTACTTGCGTTTATGGGAGGCACGTGATTTTTTAAAAGATTGTTTTCAACTTTTAAAAGAAGGAGGATGTCTAACATTAGAATTTCCCGATCTGGAAAAATGCGCTTCTTTATTACTCCAAAGCAATACTGACTACACTAATTACATTGAAGCTGTCAGAGGTATTTATGCTTTTGATTTGGGACAAATAAATCGAAAAGAACATTTTTACACCTATGCCTTTGGTTGGTCTGCTTGGCATATAAAAAAGGAACTTTCGGAAATCGGTTTTTCATTTATCGACATAGAAAGCCCTAAAACTCATGAAAATCGTATTTGGAGAGATACTAGAGTTGTTGCAGTAAAAGGACAACCTGAAATTACAAATAGATTAGAAAAATATAACTGACAAGAAAATAGTATATCTTAGAAAATGAAAATGACGGAATAAATTAAAAACTTAATGGAGGACGGCCACCCAGCGAAGGTTAAGTCTCACGAAGAGCCTGATCAATTAAGCTACGGAAGTCTTCCCATTTTATCTATCGATTCAACTTTTCCAAAAGGATCTTTCAGTTTACTGATTTTTTTAAGCCGGAATTGATCATCAAAAAGACCACGAGATTTTTTATTGCACATTTTGTCGTTTTTATTTCAAATTTATGCAACAATACAATACGCAAAATATTGATTTATAAGTGTTTATTAACAATTAGTTTTAGAGGTACCCATAATTATTACACGATAATAGATTTAACACATGCTGAAGCTGCAAAATAAACGATTCCTTTATTTACTTTATGGTGATGGACCTAGTTGTTTCGTAAGAGCATTGGTTTATAAAGATGAATTTGACAAAAGAGGAATACATGTTGATTACTATAGACTAAATTCGAAATTCCTTTGGAATTCTATTAAATATTTTTCTTTTTTTAAACCGGCTGTATTACTAATTAGGACCCTAGAAAAGCTATACTTTATCAAAAGACAATATTCATTATTAAAAATAGTGTTTAAATATGATATAATCATCGCTGTAAAATACATCGATAGCAAATTATTAAATCAGATTAAGTTGAAAGGCAATGCATGTCTTATCTACGATTTTGATGATGCGGTTTGGCTAGACTCTTTTTATGGAGAAGAAGAATTTTCAAAAAAAGTGACTGCCGTTGAATATGTAACATCGGATAATTCTTATCTGGCTAAAGTTGCCTTCAAATACAATAAGAACTCTTTCATCGTAAATGGTCCGTGTCAAATTGAGAAATTTATTTGCAAATCAAAAGACCTTAATAGCACAACAAATCAAAATAATACTGTTATTATTGGATGGATCGGAAGCCCTACATCCATTTTCTATTTATACAAAATATATGATGCATTAGAAATAATTGGGGAAAAATATTCAAATGTCATTCTTAAATTAGTGGGGACTGGGAAAGAACAGAGTTTAATACCTCCATTTGAAAAAATTAAAGTAATAAACATACCTACCTATGATCAAAACGAGATGATCAACCAGGTTTATTCTTTTGATATTGGATTATACCCCTTATTTTTAAATGAACTCTCCTTAGGAAGGGGATCATTAAAAGCTACTATCTATATGTCAGGATCCATCCCTTTAGTCTGCAGTGCAATTGGAGAAAATTTAAACATTATTCAGGACGGGATTAATGGTTTTCTTGCTGTTGACACAAAAGATTGGATTGAAAAACTTTCTCGATTAATTGAAAATCCAAATCTTAGAAAAACAATTGGTGAAAATGGATTTAAATTTGCTGAAGCTAATTATTCAATAAAGAACTGTTTGAACCAATTTTTAAAAATCGTAGAGTTAAATAATTAAAATAGTTAAACAGATTATTGCAGGATAACTTTAGGGCATCTCTAAAAACTAATTGTTAGTAAATACCTAATTATCAACATAATGCGTATATATAAATTGCGGACATTTGAAATAAAAACGACAAAATGCGCAATAAAAAATCTCGTGGTCTTTTTGATGATCAATTCCGGCTTGAAAAAATTAGTAAACTGAAAGATCCTTTGGAAAAGTTGAATCGATACATAAAATGGGAAGACTTCCGCAGCATCATTGACCAGGCTTTTCGTGAGACTGAACCTTCGCTGGGTGGCCGTCCTCCGTTTGATCGGGTCATGATGTTCAAAGCCCTTGTGCTCCAAAAGATGTACAATTTGTCGGATGATAAAACTGAATATCAAATCCTTGACCGTTTTAGTTTCTCCCGCTTTCTTGGCATTGATCTTTGCGATGCAGTTCCCGACGCTAAAACAATATGGCATTTTCGCGAACAGTTAAAGAACCATTCCATTTTTGATAGGTTATTTGAATTTCTCCGTGAAAAAATCGAGAAAGCCCAGTTGATCCTCAATGACGGTTCTATTGTAGATGCCCGTATCATTGAAGTTCCAAAGCAACGAAACTCCCGAGACGAGAATGGTCAGCTTAAAAACGACCAGATACCCGAAGACTGGAAAGAGAACCCGAATAAACTCAGCCTGAAAGATACAGACGCCACCTGGCTGAAAAAAAACGGGAAGAACCATTACGGATACAAAAACCATATCAAAATCGATCAAGGCAGTAAGATCATCACTGAATATGAGGTTACCACAGCCAGTGTGCATGACAGTGATGCACTGGAGGATCTTCTCGATGAAAGCGATGCAGGAAAACCGTTATGGGGTGATAGTGCATACACTGGTAAACGCTGCGCAAAAATTATCAGAAAATTCAGGATGAAAAATCTTACACATAAGAAAGGCTACCGGAATAAAC
>Ga0247842_10004181_pt1 | contig 18426 bp, 18 predicted proteins | sample LaCruzMarch2015__3_FD_192411 | JGI IMG/M metagenome (GOLD analysis project Ga0247842, IMG submission 192411) | Freshwater microbial communities from meromictic Lake La Cruz, Castile-La Mancha, Spain - LaCruzMarch2015_19m | ecosystem: Environmental > Aquatic > Freshwater > Lake | place: Spain...
TTGTCTAAAACCTTATTTAAACCGATAGCAAAAGCCATTTCGGCAAACACACCAGACCCGATATACCCCGAAATGCCTTTTTTATCTAAATTGAGAGCTAAGATGATATCTGCTTTAGAAATAGCTTCGTAGTGTTCGATAAATTCTTTTTTGTAATTGTTCAGAAAATCATCTTTAATTTTTGTTGGATATTTTATAATCTCAAAACCAGATGTTTCTAATTTATTTTTCCAATCAATTATCTCATTTTCAAATGAGGCACTGGCACAGATCACTAGTTTTCTTTTTTCCATAGTTTTGATTTCTTCAATATCTCCTTGTGCTAGATATTTAGAAATTTTATTCCACTCGCTCAAAACTTTTTCTTGGCCAATTTCACTTTCAGACCAATTATCTTTGTCAAAATCAAAAAATTTATAAGTAACTGGGATTATTTCCAAATTTTTAGGAAAATGCTTTTTGAGGGTCATGAGGGCTCGCCGAGCATGGTAATTCTTAACAATGGCAATTACCTTTTTTAAATTATTTAAACCCATTTTTTCTTCAACTATTTGATTTGATAACAAAACATTTTCTAGAGTATTGGTAGATTTATTTTCTAAGATTATATCGTCAGAATTAACCCCTAACTCAATTAACATTTTATTCATCATTTCCGCTTCATTTTCGCCACTTCTTTTATTTTTTCCACCACTTAATAAAATTTTAGAGATTAAACCTTTACGATATAATTCATACACTTTATCTACTGGCCCTTGATAGTGAAAAATTCCAAAAACAAAAGCTAAGTCCGCTTTCTGGGGGTTAGATTCCAAAAATATATAATCAGTTATTTCGTTGATTTCTTTCTCATTCATAAGCCTAATTTAAAGCGAGCTCTTTATAATATAGCAGATAATATAAGAGAAGGAGAAACTTGCCCGATAAACCCCCTGTGTTTTAGTAAATATGATAAAATGACTAAGTTATTAATCTTTAATTATCTATAAATATGGATATAAAAACATTACAGCAAGAAGTAAAAGAACGGGGCAAAATGATGAAAATTAGACCCCAAACATCACCCGAAATAATGCTCGGAATTTTAGAAGAAGCGGGGGAAGTTGCGAAAGAAGTAGCTTTATTTGAAAAAGTTGGAAACAAAGTCAATTGGAAACGCTTACCAGATAAAGATCTTATGGCTGAAGAAATATCTCATCTAGTAGTTAATGTTGTTAGTCTGGCTTCTTATTATGATATTGATCTAAATCAGACTATGAACAAACTGTTTGAAAATTAAAAAACCCATTAATTATTCTTCGTTAATTTTTATCGTACTGATGAAGGTATCAAAATACCACTGCCACTTGATTATCTCTTTCTCTAGAGAGTTCCAAGTAAAATCTTTCTTGTGCACAAACAAAATCGCTTTCGGGCGATTTTTTGTGCGAGGGAAGAAGTGCCCTGCGGCACTTCTGTCAGGATTCGAAAGACTTTTCGTTATTTGTGATCCGATAGGTGAACAAATCGAAAAGTACCAGCGACAGTAAGTCGAGAATCCTGCCCTACGCACAAACGAAAAAACAGCTCTAAATAAGGGTTGTTTTTTGTTAGAGGGAGGGACGTTGGAATTTTTATGTAGTGTATGGAGGTGTTGGGTAAATTATGATAACATAACTGCATGGAATCATTTGAACTAAAAAATAATCGAGAAAAGCAAGATATAGAGGCTGATAGACTTCAAAGACTTCATGAAAATGGCGTATTTTCTATTAATGGATTAGAAGTTGTTCCAAAAGAAAAATTGGTTAAATTCCCTGAACACTTAGTTCAAGAAACTGGTGGTGTAGAAGGATACGTGAGAAGAGAATTGACATGGGAAGATGTAGAAGATCTTTATTCACAAATAATTCCAACTGATGACTTAAGGCATTATATAGATTTAATATTAAGTATAATTCCAGATACAGATCGAACAGTTAGTTACTACTTAGAGACACAAGAATTCTCTTCTTTTGATAAGATAAATTCTCTAGAATCACTTAATGTGTTTTTCAGAGCAATTGGTTTTCTTGAGAGTCTTTTTATGAGAGATGGTATCGCTTATGAATATAGAGATGACTTTTTGAGACTGCTTGGTGATGATGGGAAGGTGTTTGAAGGCAAGATTTTTGAGATGAATAAGGTTTTTAGGGATATGTTATTTACTTTGAGTGATAATGGTTTGAGAAATGAAGGCTTGCATGTAATGGGATTATATCACCCTGTAACATCTGGGCACGAAGATGAATTTACCCAAAAAATGCTACTACAGAAAATTTATAATCCAGAAGATTATTCCTCGCTTGTTCCGGCTGGTACAAAAGACTATGGGTATAATACCTTCTCATTTGTAGATGGAAAAGTAAATTTTATTAATCGATTTAGACAACTTAAGGAAGAAGGTGATGAGGAATACAGACAGAGATTACTAGACTCAGTTAAGCATAAGAATGCTTTTCTGATGCATAATTTTGGTTTAAATGTTTCTAGTAGAGGAATTTGGGATTTAGATAAAAATCCTGGCGATTTTTCATTATATATGACATTAAAACCCATTTTTGGGTTTGGTGATGATAATGAGGTATATAAGAGATATGTCTTATCAGTTAAAAAACTTTTTGAAGAAAATCCTGAAGTAAAGGAAGCTTTCGAGGCTGATAAAGACCCATTCTATTTTAATACGAGGCCATCGCACCCCTTAATCCCAGTTATACTAGGTCATCCAGATATTCCTGATTTAAGATGGTGCCACGCAAGTCATGCTTATATACCAACCAAAAATGGTATTAATATTTTAAAAATGATTAGTTCAAAAGAAGAAATGGAGAACGAAAAAAAAAGATTAGAAGACAAAAATTCTAATAATGGGATGTAGTGTTTAGTGGTGTGGGGTAAAATCACATTACTTTGCTAGCCCAAGCAGACAAATTTGGGATGTATGGTTGTATGGGGGATTTCATCAATTCAGTTCTAACGTCGTTTACTACACTACACAGACAAAATCGCTTTCGGGCGTTTTTATTTTGTGCGAGAGGGTAACTTTGGAACACAGCTCGAAGAGTGACGAGCACAGTGTAGAATTATTCGTTCTCGGTAGTATTAATAAATTCAAGGAATTGGATAATCAAAAAGATTCAGAGTTTGGAGATATCTGGAAAGATATTAACGATCTTCCTCTTAATCTCAAGCCAGATACATTAACCGAGAAGCTCGTTTGGGATTATAAAAACGGTTTCCTTCTAAGTATCAATATTCAGACCACTGTATTTAAGACGGTAGATTTTTTAAAAATAGATTGCCAAATAATTCTCCGTTTTTTATCCACTTTGCTATTTTGAGCATTTCCGTTAAAAAAATGTTACACTTATTAAGTCTCTGAATATTAAGTATGAAAAAGACAAATTTAATTCTAAAGATAATTAAAGTTTCTTTTGTTGTTGTTTTGTTATTATTTTTGTCGCCAAATTTTGTATTGGCAGCAGGCGGGACACCAACGATTTTTAGTTACCAAGGGAGATTGACCAATGCTAGCGGAGATCTTTTGGGTGGGTCTGGCACGTCTTATAATTTTAAATTTTCTATTTGGAATAATCCAACGGTTGGATCTGGTAGTAAACTTTGGCCGACAGCCGATCCTTCTGTGAATCCACTAACTGTCCGTCAGGGAGTTTTTAATGTAAATATAGGAGATACTGCTAATGGGTATTTGGATGCATTAGATTATAATTTTGCGGCGAATAAAGATATCTATCTCCAAGTAGAGGTGTTCAACGGTACTGCTTATGAGACACTTACTCCGAGACAAAGAATTTCTTCGACAATTTTTGCGCAAGTGGCAGGATCTGTAAATGGTTTAGGTCCATCATCGTTTGGAATAATTACTCCCTTTGGCTCTTCAGTTGTTTCTATTGAAGCTACTTCTACTCAATCGACCGGATTATCTATTCGTGGTGTAGTTAGTCAAATAGCAAATCTTTTTCAAATTCAAGATTCAACTGGCTCTAACTTAATGGTAGTTGATAGTGCTGGTAATGTTGGGGTTGGGGTGGAAACACCAAGTCGAAAACTGAACATCTTAGATGTAAATAGTGTGCCACAAATGAGATTAAGTCAGTCTGGGGCCGTCTATAGTGAATTTTATGTCAATTCAGCGGGAGATACATTATTGTCTTCGACTGGTGGGAATTTTAGGTTGCAGGACGAAAATTTATGGGTTTGTTCTGGCGGTAGTTGTGATCCGACTGTTACCCCTGTAGGTAAGGGAAATATCGTGATAGAAAACGCTGTTATCTTTAACAACAAGTTTAAATTAAAACAAATAGATGCTTCCACAACTATAATGTATGACTCTATTGGATCAGAAATACTTGAGTTTGATGAAGGACAGTAAAGAGTTATAAATGACACATTGCAATGGATCTCCTGAATGAAGTACAAATATTTATAAAAAATATTGTTTATTGGATATTTTCCTTTCTCAGTTCTTCTTTGTTCTTTTTTATTTTTGGTTTGAAATATATCGAAATTTGGGGAAAGGACTATCTCTTACCATTTCCAACAAAAAATACTTTTTCAGTGATGGCTTTTCTTAAAATTAAACAAGACTTGCTTCCTGTCAATGTTCAGTTGATTACAATGAATCCAATGAGTGCTTTTGTCTCACAAATATTATTTTCAATGTTGTTGGGTTTTTTACTGACTATCCCAGTTTTTATTTATAATATTGTAATGTATTTGCAGCCAGCATTGCTTCCTCGTGAAAAAAAAGTGGTTTTTTGGTCTTTAATTCCTTTTGTTATTTTGTTTTTTTCTGGTTGCCTTTTTTCTTACGTTTATTTAATCCCCGCTACGTTTAAGGTTTTGTATCCTTTTGCGACGGTTATGGGTGCCCAACCACTTTTTTCATTAGATGAATTTATTTATTATGTTATTGGCTTAATGATGTCTGTTGGGGTGATGTTTCTTTTGCCCTTATTTATGATTTTGTTGAGCTATTTAGGAATAATAAAAGCTGTTTTTTGGAAAACAAAATGGCGCTATGCACTTTTGTTGTTTTTAATTCTGTCTGCTATAATTACGCCAGATGGATCGGGGATTACAATGCTTATGTTGTTCCTTCCACTGGCCACACTTTACTTTGTTGGATGTTTCTTTGCTAGTAAGTTTGGTGAAAGTGATTAATTATTTAAAATTTAAATGGTCGAATTATAAAAAAATAATAAAATAATATGTTTGGATTAGGAATTTCAGAAGTTGTAATTATTTTACTTGTAGCCGTTATTTTGTTTTTTGTGTATCGTGGATTAAAAAATAAAGCAAAGTAACAAAAGTTATAATAAAGTAAGTCGAATTATAAAAAAATAATAAAATAATATGTTTGGATTAGGAATTTCAGAAGTTGTAATTATTTTACTTGTAGCCGCTATTTTGTTTTTTGTGTATCGTGGATCAAGAAATAAAGCAAAGTAACGAAAGTTATAATAAAGTAGGTCGAATTAAAAATTAGATACAATGATATGTTTGGACTAGGACTTCCAGAATTGATAATTATTTTGGTGGTAGTGGTTATTTTCTTTTCTGGAGGAGAAAAACTTTCGGAAATAGCCAGAGGGCTAGGCCGATTTACTGGTGAATTTAAAAAAGGAAAAGAAGAGATGGGAAAAGAATCAGAGGGAGGAGAAAAACTTTCGGAAATAGCCAGAGGGCTAGGCCGATTTACCGGTGAATTTAAAAAAAGTAAAACTGAGATGGAAGAAGTAATAACAAATGCTAAAGAGGAATTGAGATCTGTCAAAATTCCAATAAATAAAAAATAGAAGAAGTGAATGAAGAACGAAGAAAATTTTTGAAAATAATATTGATTGGCGGTACGTCATTTATGGTGGGTAAAGTCCTCGGCCCATTGTTTTCAAAGTTTTTGGATGATTCTCAAACGAAAGTTGGTTCAAAAAAAGAAAATAGCTCTAATTCAGAAAATAGCTCAGGACATTTTAGAGTAGTAGAAAATAAGCAAATGTTGTCTGTTTATGATGCTTCTGGAGAAGAAATATTTCAAATAGATAAGGGTGCATAGACATCAGGACTATTTATATATTAAGATATTATAAATTACACAATGCCAGAAGTAAAAGACTGTAAAAAACATAAATGGATTCCCCTTTTAGGGGCTGATGGCGACAAAATGGTGCCAACTTTTTTGTTTACTTGTGTTAATTGTGGTGATTTGAAAGTGGGGACCCAGACCATCAAGATTTCTCGTTTCCGTTTGGATATGGGTGAGTTGCCTATAAACAACGTGGCGGGAATAAAATTAATGAATGAGCCTGGGACCAATGAAACTGCGTCAGGTTTGATTATTATTGCTACTGTTGCTCTTAACGCTGAAGGTATTGGCGCCCCTCTTTATATGCAAGCTAATGGACAAATGAGTACTGCAAACGCAGCTACTAACGCCAGTTCTCCTTGTGTGGCTTTGGCGATAGATACGGGAACGGGCAGTAAGAGAGTTCTTCTTCACGGTGTATTGAGAGTAGATAATTGGAACTGGACAACTGGTCCTGGAACAGCAGGTCTGATTTATTTATCCACAACAACAGGGACATTGACACAAACAACACCTTCAGCAACTGATCAGGTTGTTCAGCCTGTTGGTTGGGCGCTTTCTGATGATTGTATTTATTTTATGCCATCAATGATGTATTTGACACACGTTTAATCTGTGGGAACAAAAAGAATTAGTGGTATGTTAATACCAAGGAATACTTGGATTTTTTTATTACTCCTTCCAACTTGGAGGTTCGACCTCCAAGTTGGAAGGAGTACGTGAGAATTATAAAGTGGGGTGAAGAAGTGGTTTGCGATGATGACATTATCTTTGGTTAGTTTAAAAATAAAAAAGATTATAAAAAATACGCCTTAGATTTATTGCCAATCCTCATTGAATCCAAAAAAGACCGTAAGAAACCAGAGTATTTTAAATAGTCACTTGGAGGTTCGACCTCCAAGTTGAGAGGGTGGGTTTTTTGAGTAATTTATGATATGATTTTGAATAAGGAATAATTTGTATTTCAACATTAGAATTATTAAACGTCAACTATTAATTTTATGCTTTCAATTGCGATTCCAAGTAGAAATGAAATATTTTTAAAAAAGACTATTCTTGATGTTTTGGAAAAAGCGACAGGAGAAATTGAAATTTTTCCTGTTTTAGATGGTTACGATTTACCGGCGGAGGAATTTGTGGATGACCCTCGTGTTCACTATTTGCGTATTCCTTTGGGTGATGGAAAATGTCATAAGCGACAAGGAATAAATATGATGGTAGATGTATGTAAGGGAGAATACGTGATGAGTTTGGATGCACACTGTATGATGGCAAAGGGTTTTGATGTTCAATTAGCAAAAGATCACAAATCACACTGGGTTCAAGTGCCACGTAGAAATAGATTAGATGCTGAAAATTGGTGTTTGCAGAAGCAAATAGATGGTCGCCCGCCAATCGATTATGAATATATAATGTTTAGAAATTTGCTTTCGGAGAATGAAGGAATTCATGGTTTTAAGTGGGATGCGAGGACATTGTTGAGGCAGGATATTTTAATTGACGATATTTTAACTTTTCAGGGTTCTTGTTGGTTTATGACTAAGGATTGGTTTAAAGCTAGAGGATTTATGGATATAAAATATCAAGGTTGGGGTCAGGAAGCGGAAGAGATAAGTTTCGAAACATGGAAGAATGGTGGCGAAGTGAAAGTAAATAAAAATACTTGGTATGCTCATTTACATAAGGGTCCGAAATATGGCCGAATGTATCATATGAGCCAGAGGGATAATCGGAAAAGTTATGAATATTCATCTGACTTGTGGCTCCATAAGAATAAAGATTTTTTTATTGGTTTATTAGAAAAGTTCATGCCACTTCCAAGTTGGCCGACTAATTGGAAAGAAAGAATATGGAAACCTTAGATCTTATTGGAGTGCGATGTCTGGATACCCCGCGGATCTGCGTTCAAGACTTGAATCTGCTGATTCAGTCCCGGGGTTGAAAGACACGCGATGTGCTTTGAGCGGTTGTGTGGACCGCTCCTTGCTAAAAAACAGCCACGGTCGATTTTCAAGCGTGAAAATCGCGTCAGAATTAGCAAATTCTGACGGAAATAATTTAATACCTCGTCAGCTTGCTGCGAGGAAGGGACACAAAATCTGTTTTTATTACCGATAGATATATAAAATAATGATTGAATCCAGAGCAGATCTAGCAAAACATTTCAGCGACCTCGGTTTTAAGATTGGGGCAGAGATTGGAGTGCTTGGCGGAACCTATTCGGAAGTTTTATGCCTGGCCAATCCGGCTCTAAAGCTTTACTGTATCGATTCCTGGGGCATGGGTGAAAAGCGTCTTCACGACTACCATGTGCGCAAATGGGAAATGGCAAAAATAAAGCTGGCGCCCTACAATACCGTCTTGATGAGGGAATTTAGTATGGATGCTTTGAAAGAGTTTAAGGATGGTAGTCTGGACTTTGTATATATTGATGCGAATCACAACTTAGAAGCCGTGAGCAAGGATATAACGGAATGGGCCAAGAAAGTGAAAGTTGGCGGGATCGTCTCGGGACATGACTATCATCCGACCTATTTGGTCGGCTCGATGGGAGTCACTGAGGCTGTCGATGCATATCTTAAAGACTCCGGTATGGAACTGCAACTGACGACCAAAGAGAAAGAAAATTTATCCTGGTGGTTTGAAAAAAAATAAAATTATGGAAGATACCTTACAATTTATCGCAGATCGTTATAAACTAGATCTCAGTCAACCCAACCCGATAAAGGTTCCCTCTAGTCGGTGGACTGATCTTGGTGACATGTTAAACGATCTTGGTTTCAAAAAAGCCGTCGAAGTGGGGGTTTACAAAGGAAAGTTCTTCCAGGCCATCGCCCACAAAGCTCCAAATATGGAAATTGTTGGTGTAGATGCCTGGACGACCTACGATGACTATCTGGACTATCCGCCGGGCGACCTGGAAGCCGTTGGTTATCCGCAAGCAGTAGCCAGAGCTTCCGGCTGTCCCAATGTAAAATTGGTTAAAGGTTGGTCTAAAGACGTGGCCCCGACAATAGAAGACGGAAGCTTGGATTATCTTTTTATTGATGCCAACCACACCTATGAATGTTGCAAAGAAGATATTGGTCTGTGGGCATCTAAGGTTAGGCCGGGCGGAATTGTCATGGGTCACGATTACTTTGAGACTACCAATCGTCGACGGCTCCAGAAATTGAATTTTGGCGTAGTTAAGGCGGTTAATGAGTGGGTGGAGCAACAGGGGATTAAACATCTCTTTATAAACTCTGACGGTTATCCATGTTGGTTTTATGTACAAGGTGATATAAAAGAAAACTAAATCAGCCTAGTCTGCCATCATTTTTAAAGTATTTAAATTATAATGAATCCTGAAACTGAAAAAAACCAAGAATATTTGATCAAGAAATATGATCTTGATGTTACCCAACCGAATCCTATTTTGGTGCCGAGGGCAGGCCGGGAGGAACTGGTGCAACTGTGGAAGGAATTAGGCTTTAAAGTTGGCTTGGAAATCGGCGTGCAGAGGGGCGGGTTTGGTGAGCAGATGTGTAAGACTATTCCCGGATTAAAATACTACGGGGTGGACTCTTGGACCGACTATGCCGGTTATCGGGACATCAATGCTTCTCGACAAGGACAGGAGGGCTACGATAAGATATATCAGGAATCAATTGACCGTCTCAGTCCTTATGACGCTACTTTGATTCGTAAATGGAGCATTGACGCGTCTAAAGATTTTGAAGACGGTTCATTGGATTTTGTTTATATCGACGGCAATCATGAATTTCTGCATGTCACGGAAGATATTGCTTGTTGGAGTAAAAAAATTAGAAAAGGGGGAATTATTGCGGGCCACGACTATGCCCGTATCAACAAAGGCAGTTTGAAACTCCACTGCAAAGATGTGGTGGACGCTTGGACGAATGCCTACGAGATCAAACCGTTATTTGTTTTTCTTAAAGATCGGAGTCCTAATTGGCTATGGTTTATATAATAAAATGAAAATATTTGATACATTTATGTTTTTTAATGAGCTCGATCTTCTCGAGCTCCGATTGATGGAACTTTACGACCATGTCGATTATTTTGTATTGGTGGAGGGTAATAAAACTCATACTGATAAACCTAAAGAATTTATCTTTGAACAAAATAAAGATCGGTTTAAACAATGGCTCCCTAAGATTATTCATATTAAAGTTGAAGATTTTCCGCCAGATGTCCCCAACAATGCTCAATTTTTAGAGAATTATCATCGGAACCAAATCTCAAGGGGTTTGGTGGGAATTGCCGAACCGGGGGATAAAATAATGGTTTCAGATGTGGACGAGATCCCAAATATGGAGATCGTTAAACAACATCTCGATTACCCGGGCTGGATCCACTTCAAATGCGATCTTTTCTATTACTACGTCAATAATCAAACTGCCAATGGCTTTGGTGGTGTGGTGATGTCTCCCTACGAGCTAATGACTAGTCCCCAGCAGATGAGGATGATGGCAATTAGGAAAAGTGCGTGGTGGGGTAGTGGCGGAAACGAAAATATTGTCGTCAATGCCGGATGGCATTACAGTTATCTTTGTGGTGGTGATGCGGAACGGGTCAAGTTTAAGGCGGCAAATATCTTGGAAGGACATAATACAGAAGACATTGTCGGCAGTGTGGAAAATGTCGCAGAGAAGATCAAGAATCACAAAGACCTCTATAATCGTCGGTCCCGTCGGTATGAGCAATCGATCGTGGATATTTCCAACAATAAACCTAAGTCACTAGACGCCTGGCTGAAAAAACATCCGGAGTATTTCTGCGCGAATCATTATCCAAACAAGCTGACGATCGGGATACTTTCTTGGAAGGATCATCAAACACTGCGAAATACTCTGGAAAGCTATAAACAGTCCAGACTGCTGGATTATCCGAAACAGATCTTTATCTTTTTTAACGAAATTAACGATGAAGATCGGAAGATCGCGAAGGAATACAATATTAAGTATTACGGAGCGGAAACGAACCTGGGAATCGCCGGCGGTTACAAAAAAATGCTTGAGTACGTCGAGCAGCCAAACTATCTCTTTTTGGAAAATGATTGGATGATACGAGAAGACGCCTTTGATCGAGTTGTTTCTCAATTGCAGGACGCTGAGAAATATCTGTCCTTGGCCAACGTGGTGAGACTTCGACATCGGCGAGAACCGGGTAATCCGTTATGGACAAAGCAATTCAAAGGTAACGAACTTTCCCGGCCGGAACATCTCTTGGATTGTGTTCATTGGCATGCCGATCCCGATAAATTGTTTCCTGACTATATCACTCAATTGGCGCCAAATTGGTATCTGGCTTCAGCCAAAAATGCGAACTGGACAAATAATCCCCACTTGATCCGAACGGAGTGGGCTAAAAACATATTATTGCCGAAGCTCGCGGGAAATATAGAGATAGCGCTCCAAGACTGGTGGCAGAAAACGGATTATAAAGTTGCTCAGGGTGAGGGTCTCTTTACCCACGATCGGGTGATTAAAATAAGGGGAATAGAGATGAATCTTTATCCACGGGAACGAGTCTCGGACGATATCAGACGGAATAAGGATTTTTTTGAAGCATCAATCTTGGATTACATTAGGGACAACTATTCAAACCAAAAGACGATTGTGGATGCCGGAGCCAATATCGGCAATCATACTCTTTACTTTGCCAATTTTTTAAAGTTTGATTCTATCCATTGTTTTGAGCCGATAGAACAAAATTATAAAATTTTGGAATCAAATGCTCGTGATCCAAAAATTAAGCTATATAAACAGGCACTGAGCAGTGAGAAAAAAACGCTCATGATGCAATTGGGTGGTCGGAATATGGGATCAAGTATGATAAGCGATAAGGGAGATATTGCTGTGGAGGCGATCACTCTGGATAGTCTAAATCTTGAGGACGTTACTTTGATGAAAATCGATGTTGAGAAACATGAACCGGAACTTTTAGAGGGGGCCAAGAAGACGATTGCTCGGTGCCATCCTTTAATACTTATAGAAGATGATACAGGTGAATACGGAAAACTACTGCCCGGCTATCAGAGGGAAATGTATTGGTCAAAAAATCGGACTTATCTTTATAAGTGGAATCCGGAATATCAGACCTTTAAAGTCCGGGGCATCGAATTGAAAATGTTCACCCGTGATCAACTGTCTGATGTCATTCATCGAAATAATGACTTTATTGAATTTGATATCCTTGGTTACATTAAAGAGAAATATCCGGTTCAAAAAACTATTATCGACGCTGGGGCTAATATCGGGAATCACGCCGTATATTTTGCTAATTATTTGAAATATGATTCCATTCATTGTTTCGAACCGATGCCTGAAGTATTTAAACTTCTTGAGATAAATGCAAAATATCCAAACGTCAAACTGTATCAGAATGCCCTCGGTCATAAAAATGAGATTTTGAAGATGAAATTTGAACGTAGAAATACGGGAGGGTCTAGGGTAAAAAGTAATGGGGATACTGAAGTGGAGGCAATAACAATAGATAGTCTTAATCTCCAAGATGTCACTCTTCTAAAAATTGATGTGGAGAATTCAGAGGAATACGTTATTAAGGGCGCGAAGGAAACCATCGAAAGATGTCACCCGTTAATTCTAATGGAAGACTATCGCGATGGCCGGTGGGGCGAGCCTTTGATCCAGGCTGGTTATGTTTTGGAAAAAGTTTGGCCAGACAAATGGACATATTTATATCGCTGGGTAGGTAAGCCCTATCTGATCGAACTTTATACCAGAACGCCGGGCTGTGCCAATTATGAACGGACCTTTCCGCTTGTGGCCGATAGTGTGCGGCACCTTCCGATCGTCCTCCGAACTTACCGTGGGCATCTTCATCGCTGGGATCATATGCCGATGACGCTTGGGGATAATATGTGCATCTTTACTGACTCGGCTGATGTTATTTTTCAGAAACCTTTTCCTTCGCTTGACCCGACAAAAATTTATGTGGCCAATGAGGGAAAAACCTTTGAGCAAAACGGCGTGTGGCGTGGGTTGATCAGGCGTTATCCTCAATTTGAACCAATGTTACCGGAGATAATCTATAATGTCGGCAGTTTTGCCTGTAGTGGTCATTTGATGAAAAGTTGGTGCGATTATCTTTTTAGTGTTCGTGGAAGGTGTCATCAGAATTCGATCGAACAATTATGGTTTAATGTCTGGCTCAGACTGCCCGAGAACAAACCCCTGATAACAGAGATGCCTGGATTATTTACGGCTCTCTATGGTAATGTGGAGGTAGGTACGGCTATTTTGAAAGACGGGCAATTTTTGACCCCTGAGGGAATTCCCTACACAGTGGTTCATTTCAATGGTAATTTGAAGGATATTTACCATAATATTCTCTATAACGAAAAATAAAAAATGCGCTTAAGTATTGTCATCGCCATATTTGAGAGTTGGGAAGCCACCAGAAGGCAGGCTTTATATTTTTCGGAGATGAATTTGCCAGATGACATCGAATTTATCTTTGTGGATGATGGTTCAGATCCGCCTCATCCAAAATATGATCTAAAAAATCTGACGATGGTTTATACCAACGACAAGAGAAAGTGGACTCAGGGCATCGCGCGTAATGTCGGCGTCAGGGCCGCCGAAGGTGAATACGTTCTTTGTACGGACATTGACCATATCCTGTCAAAGGAGGCGATAATGGCCTGTTATGATTTCAAAGATGGTATGATGATATTTCCACGATATTTGGCAGTTTTGACCGAAGATGGAAAATTAACGCAGGACATACCGATATTGATCGAATATGGTCTTGATCCGGCTAGGCTAGAGACAAAGCGGGGTCTTTACGCCAGTTATCATGGCAATACTTACTGTATGGAACGCGAGGTCTTCTGGATGTTGGGTGGCAATGATGAATCCCATTGCGTGTATGGCCACCATGCTCCCGACCGAAAGGGTGAGGATAGTATTATGAATCGGAGATATAATCATTGGGCAAATGCCAACGGCGTGAAAAGCGCGGTCGGTCCTAAAATTTATATGTTTACCAATGGCCGTTACAATGTGAATGGGGATTCTAATCCAAAAGGTTTATTCCATCGTCTAAGCTACGCACAACCGGAACAATAATATAAAAACATGAATAAACCAGACCTGAGTATATTAATACCGGCTCGCAATGAGGAATTTCTCGGACGAACAGTCGAGGATCTTTTGGCGAATATTGAGGGGAATACTGAGATAATCGTCGTACTTGACGGTTATGAGGTAGCTGTGCCGACTATACCAGAAGACTTGAGAATCCGTGTTATAAACAACCTAGTTAGTATCGGCCAAAGAGCAGCGACTAATCAGGCCTGTCGACTATCGGAAGCGAAATATGTTATGAAGATCGATGCTCACTGTGCAGTCGATAAAGGTTTTGATGTGAAAATGATAGCCGAAATGCATGACAATTGGACAATGGTACCGGTTATGCGTAATCTACATGTTTTTAATTGGGTGTGTAAAGAAAAACATGAGAGATATCAAAGTCCAAGTGGGCCATGTACTCGATGCGGTCGGGAGACGAAGAAAGATATAGTTTGGATCGCCAAAACCAATCCGCAAAGTACAGCTTATTGCTTTGATCAAGAACCACATTTTCAATATTTTAATGACTTTAAGAAGCGACCGGAAGGCAAAGGAGATTTGACCGAGACCATGTCGATCCAGGGCTCCTGTTTTATGCTCACTCGCGAGAAATACTGGGAGTTGAATATATCCGACGAAGCGTTGGGTTCTTGGGGCTCACAGGGTATAGAGGTGGCGTGCAAGACCTGGCTCTCGGGTGGCCGAGTGGTGGTCAATCATAAGACTTGGTATGCCCATATGTTCCGTACTCAGGGCGGAGATTTTGGTTTTCCATATTCACTGTCGGGCAAACAGACTGATTACGCCAAAAAATCCGTGCGAGAAATATTTTTCGATAATAAATGGGAGAAGCAGATTTATCCATTGTCGTGGTTAGTGGAAAAATTTTGGCCTGTACCGGGCTGGACTGAAGAGGCGCGAGCGAAGATTAAGGCGTGGCCATTGCCCGAAGAACGTCTTAAAGAACTTGGATTACCGCTTACACCGATCGCTCTAGTCACTGAACCGTTGGCCGAGGTAGTCAAAAATGAGCCGACGGTCGGCATTCTCTATTACACCGACAATTGTCTTAATATGAAGATCGCCAAAGCGGTGAGACGGCAGATCGCTACCGCCGGTCTGCCGGTAACTAGCGTGACACTCAAACCGACCAACTTTGGGCGTAATATATATTTACCTTTAGAGCGGGGATATTTAACGATGTATACACAGATCTTGTCGGGACTTGAAGCAATGACTGAGGATATAATATTTTTTACTGAGCATGATACGCTTTATCCAACGGAATATTTCCAATTCCGTCCGACGGATAAAAATACTTTTTATTACAATGGCAACTATTGGTTCCTGCGGCTGACTGATGGATTTGCCATTCATTATAATGTCTCGCCATTGTCTGGACTGGTGGTCTATCGCGAGACAGCCATTAAGCACTTTAAGGAACGAGTGGCGATGATTGAAAAAGATGGGTTTTCCTACAATATGGGATTTGAGCCGTTTACTCACGGGCGAATTAAATGGAATTTTTGGTGCCCGATTGAAATCTTTATGTCTGAAAGACCAAGCATTGATCTTGCACATGGGGGGAATATCACAAAAAAAAGGTGGTCGCAGGATCAGTTTAGAAAAAAGCCGACATTTTGGGAGGAAACGTACAATGAGATACCTGGTTGGGGGAAAATACATGATATAATAAAAAATAATACAACTTAAATTGAGTTTGTGTGCTGTACAGATATTCGACTGTGAGAGGATTTTTAATATAAGTCATACTCTGTCAAGTAGAGAGACATTTTTATATAGTTTGATTTATCACAAATGACAACTGCTTGGTATATATGTCCATATAAAAGAGGAGCCAACACTAATAGTGGTGATTTTATTATGCCTGTGCTTTATTGTACAATGTATGATTATACTGAAATGATTAGGTCTGTTGGTGGACATTGGGTTGAAACAGAAGTATTAGGAAATAGAGCGATTGTAAAAGTCCGAGCAGGTGAGGAGATTATAGACAATAAAGTCTAATGGCATTTCTCTACCACAGGCGTTTTAGATGATTTTAGGAATAAGGCGATAGTGATTAGGTTCCAAGAATTAATTGTAGATAATATTCTTGGCTGATAAAAAGATTTTGGCTTGTACCTGGTTGGATAGAGGAGGATTTAAAAAAGATTAAGTAATGACTTACTCTTTATAAAAGCTCAAGACTACAATATATGGTGATAAAAATACCAAAAATTATACCTAAAACAATAACCGATAAATATGACGTAGTCAGTAATTCTTTTGTATCCAAAGAAAAAGAATTTGAAACAGAAATTGGTGATGTTAAACAAGTTGATTTTTTCCCTCAATTCAAGGTTAAAAGATGGGACAATGAATGTAATTTTAGTATCAGATTGGTTAATAGTGATTTAGATGTTCCTAAAATTGTAGTTGAGAAAGATAAGATAAAGTACATTAAAAATAAAGTAGAAGTTCACTCTTACCCTATTGGAGAATTAGGCAAAGAGGGCAGTGAATATGAATTTGAGGTTATCTTAAAAGAAAAACCTGCTAGTAATAAGTTAGAGTTTACGATTGAAACTAAAGGATTAAAATTTGAGTATCAACCAGAATTAACACAGGAAGAAATAAATAGAGGAAGATCCAGACCCGAAAATGTCATTGGTTCTTATGCAGTTTTTCACGAAAGTAAGTCGGGAAATTATTTAGGTGGACAAAATTATAGAGCAGGTAAAGCTTTTCATATTTATCGCCCTAAGATAATCGATAGTAAAGGTAATTGGGTGTGGGGTGAATTAAATATTAATGTTGCAAAGAAGTTACAGACCGTAACTATCCCCCAAAACTTTTTAGACAAAGCTGTTTATCCTATCAGGCACGCTTCGGGTGAAACGATTGGCTATACTTCAATTGGAGCAAGTCTTGAAGCAGCTAGTGCTGATTATAAATTTGGTTCATTGGCTGCTGCTGTGGAAAACGGCACTGCATTAACAATATCTTTTTATCCTAAGAAAGGTTCTTATGATGATGGACCATTAAGACTGGCGATACTTGAATATGTCTCTGGAACAACCTTTAAATTAATCGAACAATCAGCAGAACTTTCTTCGCCTACTTATAATAGTTGGAATACTTATGATTTAGTCACTCAAACTCAAACAATAACAAATGGAGAAATATATTTAATCGCTCAGTGGGGAACGGAATATTCTATGGCTTGGGATACTTCGGCTGGTAGTACGATGTTTGTTTCAGCTGCTTATACGAATGGAGTTTCGACTTGGGGTAGCCCAGGAACAGAACACACGATTGACATTAATGGTGACTCTATATATTCGCATTATGTTACCTATTCTGCAGCAGGACCTTCATCTTCTGTCTCACCATCACAAAGTCCATCACAATCTCCGTCACTTTCACCAAGTGCTTCTGTTAGTCCGTCTCTAAGTCCTTCTAGTTCTCAATCACCAAGCTCTTCAGTTTCTCCATCTTTGAGTCCATCACTATCTCCAAGCTCTTCAGTTTCTCCATCTGACAGTCCGTCTCTAAGTCCTTCTAGTTCTGTCTCTCCTTCCACCTCACCTTCTCCGAGTGCAGGGTACACCGAATACACCCGGGGTAATTATGCGACTCTGCCGACTACGGATGCACCATTGGAGACCAATTACTCGAGCCAAGATGTTACAGATGTCGGTTTGGTCAACAGTGTGTGGGTCAATCAAAATGCGACAGGGGAATACAAGATACACGAATTCAAAGATTTTGCTGCCGGTACAAATGAATGTCTGATCACTTGTGTCTGCAAGACTGACCTTCTTCCCTCTACCAGCACCGTCTACCTCCAAATTTACAACCGTATTTCCTCAACGTGGGAACCCCTGGCCTCCAACAATACCGCCTCAGTCGACACCAACTTCACCCTGACGGCCAGCGTGGCTGATTTAACCAACTACAAAGACGGTAATACCGTGGTCGCGTGTCGTGTGTATCAATTAGACATATGAGTGATTTAATCAAAAAACAGAATATGTTGATTAATACTCAAACTTCTCTCGTCAAGAAGGATATTTTCGGCACTTTTCCTACCACAGGCGTTTTAGATGATTTTAGGAATAAGGCGATAGTGATTAGGTTCCAAGAATTAATTGTAGATAATATTCTTGGCTGATAAAAAGATTTTGGCTTGTACCT
>Ga0247842_10004191_pt1 | contig 18376 bp, 23 predicted proteins | sample LaCruzMarch2015__3_FD_192411 | JGI IMG/M metagenome (GOLD analysis project Ga0247842, IMG submission 192411) | Freshwater microbial communities from meromictic Lake La Cruz, Castile-La Mancha, Spain - LaCruzMarch2015_19m | ecosystem: Environmental > Aquatic > Freshwater > Lake | place: Spain...
CATCAATCAAGCCACAACCAAACCCCGCAGCCCACACTATGGTCTTAGAGTGATAAAAGACCTTCAGCCGGCTTACTGCCGGCAAGATAGATACCGCCTGCCCTCAGGCTGGCGGTAGTTCATTTCTGAAAGATTATCAATATAGTATTTGGCTTGACCGAAAGCAATTTGGAGCATGAATAGTCCTTGGCTTGAAGGTTCAAACCAATATGTTGGAAACTTTAGAGAGCGCAACTTGCCTTTATCAATCAGATTGATAATTTGCCCGCCATCAACGGCGTTTCGAGCCAGACGATCGGGATTCCAAGAGATGATTCTGTCGGCTTCGCCACTGACAATTTTTTCTAGCATCAGATTAAAAACAGGTCGACCTGGCTCTTTGGCCGTTTTTGCTTCAATAAGTTCCTCAATAATTTCCAAATTATTTTGGCGGGCAAATTCGCGAAGCTCGGCAAGTTGCGCCTCAATAGATAAAATCTGCCTTTCTTCGTCATCGGTAGATTTACGCGCGTATAAAATGTATCGGTTCATTTTTCCTCCTTATCGCTATCTTTGATCCGAAAATTTTGCGGCTGGTCGCATAGCGACCGAAAAAGGATCGGCTCACGCCACTTTGTGGCGTATGAAATTAATTTCAGGAACCGTCTTGTCAGGGCGGGAATTGTCGCTCTCAAACCTGAAAATCCGTGGGGTATTTTATTTCAAAAATCGAAACATTCTGATTGGCGGGGAATTCTGAATGAAGCTCGAATTTATTTTGAGCAGAATATTATGTAATGCTCCCGTCCGCCTTTGGCGGACGCTCGCTCCTCTTTTTCAAAAATGCGATTTGCTTGGCGGGCGCAGGAAGGGGTGTGGGGAGGGAAGCGCCCGCGATATGTTAAAATCTCTATTTGTTATTAAAAACTTCTCTTGGGTTTGGTCCACGAGACGGTCCAATAATCCCTTCTTGCTCGAGCATATCCAGTAACATTGATGCTCTAAAATATCCAACCTTTAATCTTTTCTGTAACAGTCCGACAGTAGCACATTCTGACTCCTTAATAATTTTCTTAGCATCTCCATACAATATATCGAACCTGCGATTATCAAAGCCAGACGATTTATTATTTAAATCAGAAAGGTTCTTCTCTACGGCAGACAACCTTTTGTTAATTAATTCAAGATTTTTTGTTAGGTTTTTTATTAACTCTTCCATTTAAATTAAATTTTATTTTTATTTTGCAATTTCCAATTTGATTGTTTTTGAGACATTTCGTTTGACATTCTTTGTCACAACATCATCTCTCGGAGAAGATGTTGAAATTACGAGGAATTGTTCCAACTCTGATTTAGCGATCCTTTCGATAAAACTTTCGAACTCACGAGGCCATTTGCAAACTAAGTCAGAAAATTCATCGATTATTATAAATAGTTTCCACTGATTGCGTATTTCTTTATCCAGCTTCTCCCAACCCTCCTTTTCCCAAAAATCACATTCATCGATATCAATCAGCCGATCGCCGGACAATTCCAGCATCCTTTTTGTTTCTGCGAATTCAACCCTTTTACAATCTATAATGATCAATTTATAATCAGAATCTTTCAGAACTTGTTTGATTATGCTGTGCTCGATATATGATTTTCCCGATCCACTTGGACCAGTTAAGAGTATGACATTCCCATTCGTAAAGTCATATTCTGACTCATTTTTTCTAGATTGAATTTTGATCTTCACTTGTCTTCCTGTTCACAGTCTTATTGGATTTATATATTTGACACCGCCAATATTGGATCTGGTCCAAAACAAATTGCTAAAAGAATTGATCTCAGCTAGTTCTTTGATCTCTTACGTTTCGAATATTTTTCCTTCATATCATCTAACTCTGCCATAGAAAAATACTTTTTTGACATAACACCATTTTTTACAAAGATTCCTTTTTGATCAATTTTAGCGTCATTATGAAAATAATTTACAGCATCAGCATATTTATCTTGAAGCTCCGTTTTCTGTACCTCATGATCTAAATCGTTTTGTAAATTTTCGACCGCCTTAAATACATCGGCATCTGGAATAACACGCCTTATGGGCAAGAAACTATAGCCACTGGTTGCTACAAAATGATCTTTATTCTGATCGTAAGACACCCTGCACTCATTCCACTGTGGTTTCCAAACTGATTTATCATTAACTTTCCGAATATACTCAATAACATAGTCCGCTAGTTCAGTCGCAAAGCCGTATTTGCTTTGTACCGCAACTACATCGGAAATGTTTTTTACAACCTCATCGGTAAAGTTTTTCGAATTTTGATTGTCAGATTTAGTCATAATAGTAGAATTTTATTCAATTAATTTACTTTAATTTATCATAAAATAACTATAGTTGTCCATGACATTGTTCTATTTCAATAAATTTAGTACAATATCAGTAAATGTCTATCCATAGAAAAAAATATCAAAATGCCATATTGTACCTTTGTCAAAATTTAAAAGGCGAGGTACGTGGAAAAAAGAAACTAGCGAAGTTATTATATTTCGTGGATTTTGATTTATATGAAAAAATTCAGCGATCCTTGACTGGCGATACTTATCGGGCCTTACCGATGGGACCAATGCCAGTATCTTTGGAGGAGATAACAGATGAATTGACAAAGGGTGGGTTATTAAATGTTGAAAGAATCGAAGAGCGTCAGGGTTATAATCCAACGGAAGTATATAAATGTCTTCAAACGCCTGATATTTCTTCTTTCGAAAAAGAAGAAAAGGAGATGCTAGATCGAATAATTACAAAGTACGGCCACTTGAATGGAAAACAGCTAGAGGAACTATCACATGCTGAAGCACCATACGCTGGGACTGAACCAAAAAAAATAATTCCATATGAATTGGCCTTTTATCGTGGCACGGATTTTAATGACCTATGATCCAGTTTTTTTACCACGACAGCATGCAGAAAGAAATCTCTGCACTCGAAAAGAGATTTAAAACGTTGCGTGGTGGCCTTTCTGTCTTTGAGCGCTTATGTGAAATTCAATTTAATCCGATAAATCCACAACAAATAATTGCTCCAGCTAAACTACATCGGATTAGTCAAAACGAAATTTGGGTATTATGGAAAGCAGAGCTCGTTATTCCAAATTCCGGTCTTCGACCAAATCAATGGCCGCGCATGTGGTTTGTTGTTAAGGGCGCAAGTATTGTGTTTTTATGCATTTCTTCACATATCGACAACTATAATGATAACGACATGAATCGTTTGGCAACTACCAGATTATCAGATTTTTTCTAGGTTGCTATCTTAAGAAGGCGCGGGCGCTTCCCTCCCCACACCCCTTCCTGCGCCCGCCAAGCAAATCGCATTTTTGAAAAAGAGGAGCGAGCGTCCGCCAAAGGCGGACGGGAGCATTACATAATATTCTGCTCAAAATAAATTCGAGCTTCATTCAGAATTCCCCGCCATTCGACTCACTTCGTTCGCTCATGGTCTTCGACCAGGAGTAATAAATAAAAAGTCGAATGCCCTGAGCGCAGTCGAAGGGCAAAAAGTTACAGACCCGAGTGCCCCGCCATCAACAGATTTTGACGAGTGACCGAGTCCCCTCCGAATGTATCTGTTTTCCATCCTGCCACGTAGAAATGTTGCTTAGCGACTCAGGTGTATCCCGAGGTCAAAAGCGTCTAAGGAGAAGAAAAGCACTGAGGGGTGCTTTTTTGTTTGCAAACAAACTCCCCTGGGTGTTTTTTCGAGTCTAGCATGGTTGGGACTAGAACTTTTTTCTTAAAGAAATGTGCTTAAATCTGCTATAGTTTACTTGTGAAAATTGTTGTTGCTGGAATACATGGTCTTACGGCCGATCAAACCAATCGCTTGGAAAGTCTTGGCGATGCTATTTTTTTTGAAGAAACTCCAAAAACGAAAGAAGAAAAATTAGCGCAGCTTAAAGATGCCGATATTATTTGCGGTGAGACAGAATTTGTTATGGATGTTATTTATGAGTTAAAAGACAAGATGATTTCTTTTCCATTCGTCGGAGTCGGTTTCATGGATCTAGATAGATTAGCTAAGAATAATGTAAAAATTGCTAATGCCCCTGGGTGTAACAAATCCGCTGTTTCTGAGTGGATTGTAGCAATGCTACTAATTCTCTCAAGAAAATTAATGAAGTATATCGGCATTAAAGAAATTGCTAAAGACGATTTTATGGAACCAATCCAAGGGTTGGCTGGCAAGAAAATTACTATTCTAGGTAAAGGCAATATCGGTTCCAAGGTAGGCAAAATATGCGAAACTCTGGATATGAAAGTCACTCATTTCGACAAAGGCGATAATCTTTCGGAATCAGTGCAGGATGCTGATTTTATTGTTAATGCTCTCGCCCACAATAAGGAAACTGAAGGCATGCTAAATGAGACATTCTTTGCATCGCTTAAAGATAGAGTATTTTTTGTAAGTATCACAGATACTGAGATTTATGATAAGAATGCATTAGTGAAGTTCATAGATTCGGGCAAAATCGCCGGCGCAGCAATTGACCCGGCTGGAGCCGGTGTCTTTGACCCATCAAATCATTTTTATCAAGAGTTATTATCTCATCCGAAATTTTTAGTTACTCCACATATCGCTTTTCACAATGATATGACTACCAAAAGAGCTAATGACATTATGATTGATAATGTAGAGGCTTGGACAAAAAACACTCCTCAAAATATTGTAAATTAAAAACTACTTAAACCCGCCGAAATATGAGTTAGTGTCGCGTCCACCCCGCCAAATTTTTGAACCTGTTAATTCCGTTAAGACAGAATGATGTTAAAACTTAGATCCAGCTAAAAAAGCTGGTTTTTTAATTACTTATTAAGTCAGACATTTTAGTATCCCTTCCTCAATAATCTCTTCTGAAACATCTTCGTAAACTTTACCTTTGTAGCATATGGTCCGACAATTGCTGCCCTTTCCAGCAAGGCAAGAGCAAGAATGACAAAAATTTTCTGATGTTGTTACCTCTAAGATTTTATCAATCTTTTCGCCGTTCAGTAATATTGTGTTAGATTCGGGCATTTTATCTGCCTCAAGCTTTGTCTCAATGAATTTAATTGTTAAGTTTTTATACTTACGATTGTTTATAATCCTCGCAATCACATTCTTTATATTCTCGCCAGTTTTATTGCATCGTGTACAGGTTTCGCCTTCTTTGTCATAATGTTTCCACTCAACCATAAGTTCTTTCATACGCTCCTTTACTTTAAGACGAAATTAAATAAATACCCCGTGATAATTATTCCAATTCCAACAATTCCAGCAAAAATAATGATTAGCTTTGGCTTCATCACTTTCTTCAAAATCAAAAACTCTGGAAGGGACAACCCAGTAACTGCCATCATGAAGGCAAGTGTTGTGCCGATAGCTACTCCCTTTTCCGTGAGAACCGAAACAAGTGGAACAATGCCCGCCACATTTGAATAAAGAGGAATACCCAAGATAGTTGCCAGAGGAACGGCATACCACTTGTCGGCTCCTGCGTAGCGAGCAAGAAAATCTGTCGGCACATACCCATGAATCAATGCCCCTAATGCAATTCCAACAAGAACATATGGCCAGATCTTTTTTAATATGTTGGACGTGTATCGCTTGGCGTATCTGAATCTACTCTGCCATGTGATTTTAGAATCTTTCGCTGAAGAGTTATTCTGATATTCAAGGTTTTCAATTAAACTTTCAACCTTTAATTTGCCGATTATCATTCCCGAGAAAACTGCAATCAAAAGTCCTGAGCCGATATAAATTAGAGCGATCTTCCAACCAAACATTCCAAGCAGCATTATCAGTGCCACTTCGTTAATCATTGGCGAGGCAACCAAGAAAGAGAATGTCACCCCGATCGGCACTCCTGCCTCAATAAAACCCAAAAACAGCGGAATCGCACTACAAGTGCAAAATGGTGTAATTATTCCGAGTAGTGCCGCCAGAATATTTCCCGTAAATGGATATTTATGGGACAAAAATTGCTTTAACTTTTTCTTTTGGAAGAAACGAGCGGATGACTGAAACGATAAAAATAATTACAGCGACGAGAATAAGTATTTTAATAGTGTCAAAGATAAAAAAGTTTAAGGATTCTGCCAAACGATTTCCGTGAGCAAACAAAAATACGTTGTAGGTCAGCCAATTAGCGAAAAGTTGAACAGGATAAAAAATATTCATTATTTTCCAAGTTTATTTATTTTTTTGGCGAGATCCGTAAGAACCTTCTTGTTCAATGAGTAATAATTATTTTTTCCGCACTTACAATTTTCGACAGTTTTAGATTCCTTCAGGACAGAAAGATGGTGGGAAACAAGATTTTGCGGTAAATCCAAACCTCGCTCTATCTCGCAAACGCAAAGGGGTTTGTCCGATAAAAGTTCTATAATTTTTAATCTATTTTGGTCGGCTAACGCCTTAAACATATCAACCATCATTGATATGATGCCATATAGTGCTTGGGGGTGCAAATAGTTCTAACATCCTCCACCACTCCCCCGCCAAGAAAAATAGCCCGGAAGTGGCTATTTTTTTATTTATAGTAGATGCATGACCTTCTAAGTAAATCTTAAGTTTTGAATAATATTATTAATTCTCAAACTAAAGAATAAGAAAGGTGGTGAGGAGAATGAAAAACAGGAAAATTATTATCCCGGCTGTTGTATTAGGAGCATTAGTCCTAGGAACGGTTGTGTATTCAGCAAACGTACTCGCTGCTAATGACAGCCCCGGTAGAAATGCCGAGCAGTCGCAAGCCCTAGCCGATAAGTTAGGCATCGATCAGACGAAAGTAGAAGCAGCAATGAACGAAATTAGAGCTGAACGACAGGCCGCACGCAAAACTGAAGTCTCTTCTAATCTTGATAAGGCAGTGAGCGATGGAGTAATCACTGCCGAGCAAAAACAGAAGATTCTTGACAAGCAGGCCGAGCTGCAAGGTCAAAAAGGTCAGAAGCGCACCGAAATGCAGCAATGGTACAAGGATAATGGGATTGACTTTGACAAAATCCACCAATACATCGGTTTTGGCGGAAACGGTCAGAGTAACGGTGAAGGCAGAGGTGCAGGTAATCAAAACGGAGCCAACTAGCCCGTAGTGCACCCTGTCGCGGACATCCCCGGTTGATCACATTCCATGATCGGCCGGGGACAAATTAAAGAAAACTTCAACCGAAAAGAGCTGGTCGTACGAGTCCAGCTCTTTTCTTTTAGCTACAGAATACGCCACGCATTGGTGTATCGCATTTCGGGCATTTTGTCTGCGAACAGGGCACCCCTCTGGTATGGGCTATCTTTTCTCCACATTTGGGGCAAGTGCATTCTGCGCTGCCACCAGCTCTTTGTCCCGGTGCGTTTTGACCTCTACCTATTCCTCTTCCGGCACCCCTACCGAGACCTCTTCCAGTCATCGGTCCTTGACCTTGCGGTCCGGTTCCATCTAAATTTGGCATTATAATATCACCTCCTTTCAATTGGATACTTTTTCCATATATTAATGCTCTAGCAACCTTTTGATGAGCGCTATGAATAATTTTCAAATAGGTGATTCTCGCCACCTCCATTTTTTTAGAAGCAGTTTCTTGGTCAAAATTTTCAATGTCGGTCAATCTTAATGCTTCAACTTCATCTAATGTAAGTACTTCTTCTTGCAATTCGCGCAAAGGAATACCTGCCGGCTTGAAGTAGGTAATCTCTGGAACAAAATTTATACATCTTTTTATTTTTGGTCTTCCTCGCATATATTCCTTTCTTATAGATTGAATATATAACATATGTTATATATTGTCAAGTGGGTGTCCCTATGCGATCGAAAATGGTATTATGAAAGAAAATAAATGAGGGGGCTTATGAAAAGATTATTATTTAAAGCGGTTCTGGTGACTCTTGTATTGCCCGCTTCGGCCATGGCGGTTCAAAATGGTCAATCAGCAAACTCGCAATCAGGACAAGCAAATTCTAGTGCTACAGCCGTCTCTACGACTACCGCCGTCCAAAGCCAGACTCAATCTCAGACCCAGACACAAACCCAGGCGAATACTGGCACAATGACTCAGGATCAAATCAGAACCCAGCTGAGAACCGAGCTCCAAGAAAGCGAGCCCGCATTCACTCCTAAGAACGCAGTCGCTCAACAACATAGGTCGCAAGTAGCAGCTGCGGTTGAAAATATGATTATGCTATCAGCTAACCAAGATGCGACGATTGGCGAGCAGATTCGCGTTATCGCCCGAGCACAAGGAGCGGCCGAGGATAGCGTTAACCAATCGCTAGAAAAAGCGCAAAGCCGAACAGCATTTGCCAAATTCTTTGTTGGGCCGAACTATAGCCAACTTAAAGATGTCAAGCAGCAAATAGAACAAAATCGTTTAAGGATTCAGCAGTTGAATCAAATCGCCGCTCAGATTTCGAATCAAGCAGATCAAACTAATCTGCAGAATCAGATTCAAATCCTTGAAAAGCAAAATACGGGTCTGGAAGAACAACTAGATCAAGACGCAAAGGGATTTTCCCTATTTGGCTGGCTATCAAAATTAGTCAGTGGATTTTAGTCAAAGAATCAAACACTCGTCGTAGCGCCTCTCGTTCTTTTGTTTTGTGCTTTACAAAGCGCTGAGAGTTCCAGACCGGAGTGTTCCGACAGTAACCAAAACGCGACCCTTGATGGGTCGTTTTGTGTTTTTGTTGGAGAGACGAGACTCGAATCCCTTCCCTGCCTACCGGCAGGCAGGCACCCCGCCAGTTTTTTGAACCTGTCAATTTTGATAGCATTGAACTTTGTTCAAACTAAACGCCTGTAAACAACAGGTCGTTTTTGTTATAAATTAATTATGCAAAAAGATATAACCAAAACATTTGAATTTATTAAGGCCAAATTTGAAGGTGAGGGCACCGGTCACGACTGGTGGCATATTTATCGAGTCTGGCAAGATTCAATAAAAATTGGAAAACGAGAAAATGCCGATTTATTTGTAGTGGAAATGGCTGCATTACTTCATGACTTAGAGGATTATAAATTCCACGAAAATAAAATTGGCGAAAAGATGGTTCGAAAGTGGCTCAATCAACTTAAACTAGATAAAAATCTAACTAAAAAAATAGTCGAAGTAATAGAGGGTGTTAGTTTTAAGGGCGCACAGCAAAAAGACCGTTTTAGAACGATAGAATCAAAGGTTGTCGCGGATGCCGACCGTCTCGACGCAATGGGTGCAATTGGAATTGCAAGAGCCTTTGCTTACGGTGGAAGTGTTGGGAGACCATTATTTGACCAAAAAATTAAACCTATTTTGCATAAGGATTTTGAGCATTATAAAAAGTATGGAAATTCTTCTACGATTAATCATTTTTATGAAAAACTCTTTTTGTTGAAAGATCGGATGAACACAACGATGGGACAAAAGATCGCAAAATCGCGCCATAAATTTATGGAAGACTACTTAACAAGATTTTATGATGAGTGGAATGGAAGGGCATAGGAAGTTCTAACATCCTCCACTACTCCCCGCCAGTTCGTATGGGAAGTTTTTTAGATAAACCATAAAAGCCCCGCTACTTTGGGACCTTCATCAATAAATAGTTATTAAAATCTCATAGTTTACGGTGCCTTAAACTCTTTTCCAATATAATTTTTTAGCTTTTGAGTCTGTGATTTCCAGTCGATCATACCCATGCTTATCAAATTCATCTTGATATTTTTTCTCGTACCCATGCAAGTCAACACCGAAATAACCATCATTTTTCTTTGTCATCTTCCGGATCTCTGCCTCTGTGTGATCTCTTCTAAAATCTCTTTTGGCAAGCCCAATCGCCAAGCGATCATATAAGGCAAAATCTTCGTAGTCGTCTAATATCGGCATAATTTGATGTTCATAAAACTCGTCGTCCAACATTTCTTCTCCCTCAAATATTTCAACCAAGTCACTGTGACCGAAATCTTTCGCGTAACTTAATAAATGTTTTTCCAGCCTATCCATATCCTCCGAACATTTTTTATAATTAGTATCAATGAACACGTCACCCAGAATACCAAAAATGCCGCTCGAAATCGCACTCATTACTATCAGGTCGCCATACTGTTTTTTTGATAATTCTATTTTCATAATTCCCTTTCAGGAAACCACGGCTTTAGCCGTGGAGGTTCATAAATCCTAATTTTTAAGTTTGTAATAAGTTGCCTTGCCTTTTCCGTGGCGATCAATTAGACCAAGGTCAATTAATCTATTAAAATCCATATTTCTGGTTGGTTTAGCGCGATCGGTTAGCTTAGCATAATCGCGATCGGCAATGTAGCCGTTCTTACCAATATAATCAATAATTTTCTGATCATGTGGTTTTAGTGCTGTTGCCGGCGTGACAGTTTCGTTTCTCAAGATTTTATTAACTCTCAAGAGCTCGTCGATTATCCCATCGGTAAAATATTCAAGCCATGCCGTAAAATCGACTCCATTAACCAGGTCATAATAGTTGCCGCGAAGCCCGACATTCTCAAAATATTTAGATACATTCTGATTATAATAATTCTCAAAACTGAAGAGATTGAAAGTGTTAAGTCCCATATCGGCCAAGAGAACTTTTGTCGCGAGACGGGCCGTGCGGCCATTTCCATCAATAAACGGATGGATGATAACAAATTGTTTGTGAAAAATACCGGCTAAAATCAACGGATCGAGACGATTTTTATTAGCGGTTATATATTTGATCAAGCCGACGATCAAACTTTGAACATCTTGATGATCGGGTGGCAGATAAATTGATTTTCTAGTTCTTGGATCGTTGACAAAAACTGGCTGTTTTCGAATCTTGCCTGAATTGAAAGAGTCAATCAGGCCGCTCGTAATAATCTTTTGGATTTTTAATATCAAATCAAGATTAAATTCGGTGGCATTACTGTGAATTTCTTTGTCAAGAATTTCCAGAGCTTGATTATAATTAATGACTTCTTTTTCGCTGTCTCGAAGATTCTCGGGCTTATTTTTAATGATTTTTTTGACATCGGTTAGAGGCAGAGGGTTTCCTTCAATACTAGTCGAGGAGTGCGAAGAAGTTTCCCTAGCTACTTTTTCCAGTCTGATTAAAGTCAATTTTGAAAAATGCTGGTTGTTTAAATCGGCAATAATCACGCCGATTTTCTTGATATTCTCCAAAAGCTTTGGCGTTACGCTAAATTTCGGTTCAAACATTTTTCCTCCATTGTTATATGCTAATAGTAGACGATTAATAGACGAATGTCAAGTTGTTGACCACCTGTTAATTCCCCAAAAATTACTTTTCGTATTTTTTTAACTGACAGCACAGAAAAAATTGTTTTTGCATTTACCAAACACGTTTTACGCTATAATTAGAGCAAAGCTTAAATTTAAGGAGATCGAAGGTGAAAATATTATATATTCTGCTAATAGTTGTTTTGTTGTGTTTGGCTGCATTTTTTATAAGGGCTAAACTAACTACTAAAAAAACTGCGTTAACTGATCCATTTGTAAACGATAGTAACAAAAGAGATCTAGTTGCTGTCATCAGCGACCTCCATCTCGGCGCTGATCTTGCCTACGCTGAATTCAATGACAATCGTAAACCGCTAGAAAATTTCTTGGAAAAAGTGAGAGTCTCGTCAAACATCAGAGAACTTGTTATCGCCGGGGATTTAGTCGACGAATGGTTTGTGCCAGCAACTATAGATACATATCAAGGCAAGGATCAGGCTTCATTTGTAAAACGCATCGCTTCGACCAATAAAGAAGTCTTTGACACTTTTAATCGAATTATTAAAGAGGAAAATATCAAAGTTACCTACATCCCAGGTAATCACGATCTTACGGTAACCAAAGAGCAAATTGAAAGTGTTCTTCCCGGGATCGCTCAGGCGCGAGATATTGTTCAGGGGCTGGGGACATATTCACCTGCCGACCTTCCACAAATAGCCATCGAGCATGGACATCGCTACAATTTTTTCTGTGCACCAGATCCGATTTCCAACCAATCCGTAGCGCCCGGCACCATCATGCCACCCGGATATTTTTTTACTCGTATTGCCGCGCTTCATGTCCAGCAGCTGTGTAAAACGCCAAGCGACACTATACCGGCTGTTACACCAAATAGTTCCGGCAATGAAAGTCAAAACCTATTGTATGGATACTGGAAGGATTGGCAATTTACACTCAATAGTTTTCCGATAACCAATAAATTCGATGAAAAAATTATAACTACCAATGTCGATGGGTTTAGCGGCAATTATTCGATAAATGACCTATTGCCATTTCAATCTACCCCCGGAGGCACACTAGATGTCAACCTCTATAAAGGGATTCAAGACACCTGGAAAGAAAGGCAAAAAATCAATAAAGTGGCTGTGGACATACCGACAGACCGCGCAATCAAATTGGTTGCTGATCCAAAAGAATCAGACAACCAGGCAGTTATACAGTATTTTACAAATCCGGATTCAGACAAAAGGATAGTAATATTCGGACATACTCATGTCGCGAAAATGATCGCGTCCGAAAACTTAGATGGCAAGAAAACTATCTATGCGAATTCAGGGACATGGATTGATCGTAATGCTGACAATACAACTACTAATTTCGTGGTGATCTCCCCACAAGGTAGTAATCCAACCAGTCAAACCACTGTCAAACTTTATAACTTCCAGAATGAAACTGTCACTAAGATGGCAGAGGAATCATTGAGATTTGAATAATTTACAGTAGATCAGATTAAATTCATTAAATCAGACCCAATGTACACCCCGCAGGTGTACGTGGTGAAACTACTCTGTTGCTAGTACTCGGCGAGTTCCTTTTCTCTTCCTCCTCACAACAACCACTCCGATTCCAATGATAATAACTCCTCCTAGAATGATTGAGACAATCTCCCAGGTCTTAGTCTTTTTCATCTCAACTTTGAGTTTGCCGTTATCAACAGAGACTTTGAAGTCATAGGTTTTGGAGTCTTTGCTTATTATTTGAGTATTATCAGCTAAGATGACAGCGGCATTAGCTAGAATGGTGTGATCTCCTTCACCTAGCGTTTCTGAGGCATTATCTAGGGTATAGGAGAATTTACCATCTTTATTGGCTATAGCTTGACCAGTATAGGGGTTGGAATGAATTGATAGATTAACTGCAGTTTGAGCAAATGATTTACCGGTAATGACAATGCTTGTCCCATCAGCTTTGATATCTGAGATGGTTGGAGCCAGGGGATGAATATCAATTGTCTTAGTATAGGTTGAGGTCTTACCTGATTTATCGGTCGTAGTTAGAGTCACTGTATATCTACCAGGAGCTTCATACTTATGACTTATGGTCTTTTTATCTGATGTATTTCCATCACCAAAGTTCCAAGTATAGCTGGTGATGTTAGATCCTAGAGAGCTAGCATCAAAGATAATTTCCTGGTCTGGCTCAATGGTAGATAAGTCAGTTGGACTAGTAGTAAAGCTCTCTAAAGAGGTAGCTGCAGTAGTTCCCCCAGTTCCATGGAACAAATACCACCACCAGGGATGGGAAGTAGAGGCAGTAGCAGTTGAGGTCTCATCAGTACTGGTTGTGGTTGATGATGAGGCTGCAGTTGTGGTTGGGGTCGGGGTTGGAGATGGGGTAGCGACAGTTGCTACCACGCTTGATTGACTTTCATTACCAACATTATCAGTGGCTACTAGCTTGATTGTATGAGAACCGTTAGTATAACTGGTTGTGTCCCAGGAATAGCTATAGGGAGAAGAAGTATCAGTTTCTTTCAAAGTATCATCTATATAGAACTTAACCGAAGCCACGCCGCTTGAGGCATCAGAAACAGTGGCTGAAATACTAGTTGTTCCCGACACGCTCTGGCCAGAAGAGGGGGAGATGTCCGAGATGGTGGGAGCGGTAGTGTCGATCCTGACCAAATAACTGTAATAATTTGTCGACGGCTCATTGTCAAGATTAACGGCAATAGTATGAATATACTGTTGTCCGTCAGAAGGAATGGTCGTGTTAAAAGTCCCATCAGCGTCAAAAGTGCCAGCCTGAACTGCTGTTTTATCAGGAGCGGCTTCAGCTGAAACTAAATAACGGTAGTTAGTAGTAGTCGAGCCATTAGAGGACAGGGTCATATTCACCGCAGGGCTGGCATACCAGATAACGTGTGAGGGATGAGAGGTTGAAGTAAAGGTAGGGTCAGGTGGGAGGACATATTCGTATGGCCCGCGGTCATAATAGGTCAGTGCCCCCGCCCCAGTATTGGCGATATCAGGATAGTCGTATTTTTGTTTCACATCTCGATCAGTGGTTGGAGAATAAGTGGAGATGCCGCTATCGATAGCAGGCGAAGTTAACTGCAGATGATAATTTCCCCCGGTATAATTAATAAAATCTGGGTCATCGGAAATGGTATGAACGCCAGGGGTGATACCGGCAGTATAGCCGCCTGAATTCCAAAGAACATTGTAATCTTCGTTAATGGTACCATTTAGTTTCGTAAAAGTACGCAATGGGTTATTGGCAACAATCGTATTATAAACATCAATATTTGAGCCAGCTGCGTAGGCATAAAAAGCATTACCGACCGACTGACCTATCACTAAAGAGTTCTCTACCCGCACTTGTGTGTTATCCGTAATGGCATAGATGCCATACGTACCTATATTTCTAATAATAGAATTTCTGATCAGCACCCTATCCCCGCTGTCCACAGTAGCTCTGATTGTATACCCCCCTCCGCCGCCATCAATGATTACCCTGTTAAAAGTCGTGTGCTCTTGTGTATTTACAGTACCAGTTCCACTACCTGTAATCGTCGAATCAGAAATATTAACAACACCGGCAGTCAAAGGATAAAATGGATACATACTAGGATGGGCTCCCTGACTTATATTAGCATTAGTAATATCTGCCGACGCATTTGTGATAAAAAGGATATTTGCAGCCGTATCCGGGCCATAAGTTCCTTCTGTTTGAGTTAATCCGTTGATACTGACATAAGAGTCGCCAACATTGGCAATATTACATTTACCGTTTCTATTGACAGTTAAATTAGTTACAGTTGCGTTGGAGGTCTCATGAAGAGAAAACCCGTCATACCCATTATCTTCTGATGTCATATTGACGAAGATTAAGCTATCACAATCGCCATGGAAATTAATACCGTCGTTGTGGGCGTGAATTGTTTTTAACCCTATAAAAGTATTGTAGTCGAGATCGCTGGTGCTTGTTCCTATTGTGTTCCCAGCCGAGAGAGCTCCGATCCCAGAGACACCGACTTCTATAGTATGCGTGCCTGGGTCGACAGAATCCGAGGACCATACATAGAGCGTATTACCCGCGTCATCCAAATACCATTCGCCGGCGGCATCAACAGAAACCAGATTAGCTTGTCTAGTTAGTTTATTTGTTGTATCTTCCCACAAGCTTGTGCCGGAGTAATTGTAAGTTGCTTGATAAACATTTCCCGAGTAGACCGACCACCCGGTAGCTGTATATGCCCCATTTATTACCGGTGAATGTCCCGAATAAGCACTAAACGTAATTCTATTTTCAGCTGTTCCTGAAATATGAAAATTAATATCTTCCCTATAAGTTCCATTTTTGATGTAAGCAGTATCACCAGCTACCACACTATCAGCTGCATGCTGAATGGTTAGCCACGGCTCTGCTTCAGTTCCAGGATGGCCATCATCACCCGTTGCTTGGTCAACGTAGTACGTATTACCCGCCGCTCGAGCATTTTTGGCTGACGGAATAAAATTAAAAGCACCAAAAAACACCCCAAAAACCAGGAGTGCTAAAACAATCCGAACTAAAAACTTACGATTTCGTGTGCCCCTCGACAGATTCGACTGGCTCGCTGCAGGCAAGCTCGAGGTAAATGTGTGTGTGTGTGTGTCGGAGAACCCCGCGACTTGCGCCTGAACAAAATCCCCACCTTTGATTTCATAATCAGTCCCACCTTGTGTTTAGAAAAAGTATACCAGATCCTTCGCTATAAATCAGGCGCTGATTCCAACCCCCGTGCCCACTCAGAATGACAATCCCGTGCTATAATACTTATTTCAAAATCTCCTCTAGCTTTTTTCTTAAATCAGGAAAATCATTTGTAACGGTGTCCCAAACAACTTTCGGGTCGATGTTAATATAACCATGGGCAATTCTATTTCTCAGACCAACCGCTTCATACCACGGGAGGTCGTGATGTTTTTCCTTGAATTTGGGAGTTAAATCATTAACAGCTTCGCCAATTACAACCATCCGCATCAAAATTGCATCATAGTCCTTTTCGCGTTTTTTGAAATCATCAAATGTGGTGTCTTTCAAATATTCGAGCACTTTTTCGGTGGAATCGCGAATATGTAATAAATGCAACCTATCTCTATCTTCTCTCATATATTTCTTTGGCGCTAGCCAAAATCTCACTTTTAATATATTTGTCTAAAGATTCTTTTTCAATAAAATCAACTTTTCGGCCAAGTTTTTGCTCGAGACGATGCTGAACGGCAAAAATCTGGAACAAGCCCATCGCTTTTCGCATTTCAAAAACTAGATCAATGTCGCTATCCGGGTGATTATCGCCATGCAAATAAGATCCAAACAAACTGATACTTTGGATGCAATCCTTGTTTGGGTCGGACTCGACTACTTCTTTAACTTTGGCGGCAATTTCTTCTTGGCTCATATTATCCATATATTACCATACTTCATACCACCTGTGTCAATTTATCCTTTTCTATCTGTTAATTTTTTTGCTATTATCAAAATACAAACATCGTCCTGAATCCCCCGCCAGTCGACTTCCAGTTCGCAAAAGCGAACGGAACGCTCGTGGTAAACCATCAACAGAGATAGCTCTTGTGTCATATCTTAATGCTCCGCGAAATTTGGAAACTTACTTTAGTACCTATACAATCTTAGCCTTATCTAGGTTTGCTTTTGCACCTTTCAAAAGCGCGTAAGTGACTTTGTCTATCTTGGTTGAGACAAAAATAGCATGTTTAACGGCACTGTGATGGAAGTTCACATTGTGCAAAGTAGTCCCCTCGAAAGAGGTGTTGTTAAGCGATGAACTGTCAAACACAACACCCTCAAGTGTCAGATTGTCAAATTTAGCGTCAGTTAGATCGGACTGGCTAAAATCAGTGCCGATAAGCGTTGCGCCAGCAAAGGTTGCGCCGTGTAAATCCGCACCTTTCAGTGTGGCATCGGTGAGGTTGGCGCCGTCAAAACAAACATTGCGAGAGTCGCAACCAGCAAACACTACCCGAGTGAGATTGGCCTTTGCAAACGACGCATCTCTAAGATCAGTAGCCCTGAAGATTGAACCAGTCAGGTCTGATCGGTCAAAACTAGTCTCCCTAAGCTCGGTGCAGTTAAAGTCTGACTCGTGCAAATCAACATCCTTCAAATCCGATCCTTTTAACATTGTTTGATGAAACCTGGAGTCCCTTCCTACGCTTTTCTTTATGAGTTTGCTTAAGCTTAAATTCTCTTTTGGCGTGCGATTATTGTGAGGCAATTGCTCCATGATTTCTGAAACGTCGCCAAATGAGTTTATTGTTGCTTGATAGGCTTCCTTGTCGCTTTTGCCCTCTTTTTTTAAGTCTTCATATTTTTCAACCAAATTCGACAATAGCTCGCTTGTTACATCAGCGCGCGATGGAAAATTACCGTATGGGGCAAACTTTTCATCTAAAAATTTTTTGAATCTCTTTTCCATATTTTTCCTTTCCAGGTAGTGAAAATTTGGCTTGTTTCACAAATATTTCATCACCTTGTTTATATTTAATAAAATTTCAAACAGATCGTTCATCGAATCGTTTTAAAAGTGTATTCACTTTTGTCAAATTTCTACTGCCTGGCTTTTCTATATTAATTTACCCAGGACTTTTTTCGCAAAATCCCAATTTTGTTTATTGTTTTTGTATATTTTTTTCCCTTCTTGGGTAATAGAGTAGTATTTTCGTCTGCCGCCGAGCGTCTCATCGCCCCAATACGAAGAGATGTAGCCATCCTTTTCCAAACGCTTTAAACAAGAATACATTGTTGCCTCTTTTAACTCATAGAGATTACCCGAACGCTTATAGATAAGTTTTGTAATTTCATAGCCATATCTATCCTCGCCAATCAAAAGGCCGAGGATAATGGTATCGGTATGTCCACGAAGTAAATCGGATGATAAAATATTATCTACCATAACTAAATTATATGTCATATTACTATGCCTGTCAATGTAACGAATTAGATCATCAAAAATGTTACCGAAAGTATCTTCGTTAGCTCACGCATTAGATACTTATTAAGTGTTACCGTAGTCTTTTGTTTTTGCGACTGACTTTTTTAGCGTGAAGTTGCCTAATCAGCCAGTCACTTCTTTGTTTCAATATCTTGGGGTTAAGTGTAGCATATT